>Ga0209986_10000548_pt1 | contig 36290 bp, 20 predicted proteins | sample BlataG_FD_183168 | JGI IMG/M metagenome (GOLD analysis project Ga0209986, IMG submission 183168) | Deep subsurface microbial communities from Black Sea to uncover new lineages of life (NeLLi) - Black_00105 metaG (SPAdes) (version 2) | ecosystem: Environmental > Aquatic > Marine > Oceanic >... | reverse complement strand
AGCTCAATTATCCTCCCAATATGGTTTTCTGGAAATAACCTTATATCCTTTTGCTGAAGTGATAATTGATGGAAAATCAATTGGAGAAGTACCGCCCATAAGGAGAATAAAACTGTTAGAAGGGGAACATCACATCAAACTAAGAAAAAGTGAAAAGGAAATTTTTGAAGAAACAATTCATATAGAAGCTAACAAAATAAAAATATTTCATCACGTATTTAAGAAATAAAGAAGCAACAGGTTTATTACTTCTTTGCACTTTTTCTATTTTTTCTCTTTCTTGTTTCTTGTTGTTTTTGATCTTTTTGTTAGAGGAGGTATGATCTTATTAGATTTTGTTTTAGAGCCTCTAATCGTACTAAAATTATTATTTATAATCCTGGGATTATTAAGATTTAATCCTTGACCGCTAGAATAAACAAGCTGGAATTTCTGGATACGGTAATTACCCGTGTCAGCAACATAAACATTTCCTGAACTATCTACTGCTATCCCTATAGGAGCATTAAATTGTCCATCTCCGCTTCCTGAGCTTCCAAACGAGGTTACATACGCTCCTCCGTCTTCATGTTTCTTGATGCGGTCCCATTCATCAGACACATAAACAAAACCATCTTTGTCAGCGGCTATCCCTTCAGGCCAGATGAACTGGTCAGTTCCTCCCCCAAAACTCCCCCATTTGGTTACAAATGTCCCGTCTGAGGTGAATTTCTGAACGCGGTTGCCAGGAGAATCTTCAACCGTATATACATAACCTGAATCATCGACCGCAACGTCTAGTAGTCCGCTAAATTCGCCACTTGCACTTCCATAACTTCCCCACTGGGTCACATAAGTCCCGCTAAGGGTGAATTTCTGGATGCGCTCATTATTAGTATCAGCGACATAAACATTTCCTGAACTATCTACTGCTATCCCTTCAGGTCCATTGAATTCTCCATTCCCGCTTCCGTAGCTTCCCCATTGGGATACATATGTCCCATCGGATGTGAATCTCTGAATGCGGTCATTACCAGTATCGGACACGTACACATAACCAGAGCTGTCTACTGCTACTCCACTAGGGCTGCTAAACTCACCATCTCCAGATCCAGGACCTCCCCACTTGTTTACGAATGTCCCGTCCGAGGTAAATTTCTGGATGCGCTCATTACCCGTGTCAGCCACATACACATAACCAGAACTGTCTACCGCAAGCCTTTTTGGACTGGAAAATTTTCCATCTTCGCCTCCCTGGCTTCCCCATTTAGTCACAAATTCATAGCTATGAGAAATTTCAAATGTTTCACTTTCTCCGTAAAGCCCGGAGTCGCTTGCAGAAGAGATTCTCACTTTGTAATCTGATCCATTATAAAGAGATAAATCCACCTCTGCCCATGTATATGAACCATCATCTGATGTGCTCGATATAATCGTTTGATTAAAGGTAGTTCCTTTATAGAGGTCAATCTTAACATCACTAATCGTACCTGTAGATGTCCAGGTGATGTCCGCCGGATAACCTCTTGCCCAGATAGTACTGCTTGTTGGTACTGTAACGGTTATCGACTTCACTTCCTCTATCGTGAATTCATCACTCTCACCGTAAATACTGGAGTCAATGGAGTCTGTAATCCTTATGCTATAATCTGAGCCATTCGTAAGTAACGTGTCTACCTGAGTCCATGTATAGGAACCATCATTTGTTGTGGTCGACACTATCGTTTGATTAAAAGTTCCTCCCTTATAGAGGCCAATCTTAACATCACTAATCGTTCCGTTAGACGTCCAGGTGATGTCCGCCGGATAACCTCTTGTCCAGATAGCACTGCTCGTTGGCTCTGTGACAGTTATCGATGTCTCCTCTATCGTGAATTCATCGCTCTCACTGTAAATACTGGAATCGCTGGAGTCCATAATCCTTATGCTATAATCTGAGCCGTTCGTAAGTGATGTGTCCACCTGAGACCATGTATATGTGCCGTCATTTGCTGTGCTCGACACGATCGTTTGATTAAAGGTTCCTCCCTTATAGAGCTCAATATCCACAAAGCTGATAGTACCTGTAGATGTCCAATCTATATCAACACTATTCCCTTGGCCCCAAACAGTGCTGCTTGTAGGCTCTGTGACGGTTATAGACCTGTCTCTAATCGTAAACTCATCACTTTCATCGTAAATACTGGAGTCGCTGGAGTCTATAATCCTTAAACTATAATCTGAGCCATCTGCAAGTAACGCGTCCACCTGAGACCATGTATAGGAACCATCATTTGTTGTGGTCGACACTATCGTTTGATTAAAGGTTCCTCCCTTATAGAGGTCAATCTTAACATCACCAACCGTACCTTCAGACGTCCAGGTTATGTCCGCTGGATAGCCTCTTGCCCAAATAGTGCTGCTTGTAGGATTTGTAATTGTTATGGCGTTCGTTATGAACTCTATTTTATCTAACCATCCACAATCCGATCCACTACTAATGGTGGAATCTTTTTCATATTCCCACTTTATAATATGCGACCCCACGCCAATTGAGTAAGTTTTTTGCTCCCAATCCACCTCTCCGCTAATCTGATAACCTGACACTGGCACATCATCTACATAGAAGGTTAAATAATCAAAACCACTTTCCGATGAGACTTTCCAATAGAACTTTAGAATCCCCTCTCCTGTAACTGTGGTTTGGACATATGACAGCTGATCATCAGATACCGCACCGCTCTGCGCTGCATCACCATCATAGTAGGAAGAGTCTGTCTGCCCAAACCAACCAGCATCTCCGCCTGTACTCCACGCTAAATCACAATTATCAACTGCTTCGCATATACTGACAGTAGTAATCTCAAATTCTTCACTCTCTCCGTAAGAAGTGGAGTCGTTGGGATTGGAGATCCTTATCTGGTAGTCAGCCCCATCGCTAAGAGATGAATCCACTGTCCACATATAGGAGCCGTCATTATCTGTACTCGATACTATCGTTTGATCAAAGTAACCCCCTTTGTACAAATCGATCTTCACATTCGACAGAGCTAAGGCTCTTATATCCCCAGACGGTTTGAATTTACCACTAGATATCTGAGGAACAACAGGGGCATTTATTATCCCAACTCTGCTCATGCTTCTTATATCCCTTATATCTTTTGCTCTTCTATTAAAAATATCACCTGTTCTTGCAGAGGAAGAAAGCTTTTTTGAAACACCTTGAAGATTGGATTGTTTACCTGAGAGTATTACAAACTTTTCAGTTGTTCCTGAATTCTCTAATTCTCCTCTCTCTCTGGCTTCACTATCCTGAAAATGCCTATTTTGGAAAGCCCTTCTTTGAAATGGATCTAATACATTTCTTCCGTGATGTATTAAAGGATCTAATCCGGCACCTGTACTAACACCTGATGATCCGCTGGTCTGCCACTTTATCTCTATCTCATTTCCTGTTGTCCATACAGTCCCGGATGTCAACTCCAGTACTGCTATGGAAGGTTTTGTGAGTGTTACACTAACTGTTGCTGTTTGTCCGGCTGTTACTGAGACACTCCTCTGCTCATCTTCATATCCTTCTCTAATCAGGCTTACAGTATGAGTCCCGGAAGATACATTAGTCAAAGTGCAGTCTGTCGTTAGCCCTGTGTAACTGCCATCAAGATATACCTGCGCTCCTGTTGGCGAAGAAGTCACCTGAATACTACCGGTAGTTGTCGGCGTCCCATTTAATGTTCCATCTTCTCCAGCTGGTTTCGGGCCCAATAATAATGCAGCTGCAACTCCTCCTGCTGCCAGCGCCACTAATACAATAATAAAGCCTCCTCCACCAGCCTTCTTTACTTTCCTCTCTACAGGAGGTTTTGCTTTTACTACAGGTTTCTCAGGTTTTCTCTCTACCTCTTCAAGTTTTAAAAATTCTGCCTCTACCTTGTTAAACATCTCCACAAAACCCGGAGGATAATATTGAGTATCAATTATTCTCTCAGGTTCAACCTCAAGTGATTTCCGGAGACTCTCTTCTGCTTCAACATTCTGGTTATTGGAATAATAAGCCAGGGAAAGATTAAAATGAACTTCGGAAATCTCTTTACTTGATTGAGCTAAGTCTTTTGCTATTAAGAACTTAAGTATTGCCTCTTTATACTCTCCATTTTTGTATAACTCTTTTCCTTCTTGAATTAGCTTATCAACATCACTTTGCGCTGAAACATTCCGCTCAGGCAAAACATCTGATGACATAAGAAGGATAAAAAGAAAAATAACACTAAAGATAAATAACTTCGACCGGTAAATATCCTTATTCATTTTTTTATCTTCTTTTACTCAAATCACTTATCTTTATTATAAATTTAAATCCCTCTCCTGGGAGAAAAGAACAGAAAAAAATATTAATATCGCTGCAAAAAATGGAAAACTTTTTTATTACTTCCTCCTCCCAGTTATATATATATAATTTTTAATTAAATATTTCAACTCCATAACTCGTGATGTAGCGCATAATAAATAATATAGAAGCTAATAAAATAAAAATATTTCATCACGTATTTAAGAAATAGAACATATTCACACAAAACTTCCTTCATTTTAATTACCAATCACAATAATAATTTTTTTAAAAAAAGGAAGGTTTACATTGTGTGTAAAAATATTACGGCAATTAAAGAAGCAATAACTTTATAGAAGCAATAATATTATTACTTCTTTTCACTTCTTCTTTCTTGTTGTTCTTTGTCTTCTTGTAAGAGGAGGCCTGCTTTTATTAGGTCTTGTTTTCAAGCTTTTAATAGTACTAAGGTTACTTTCTGTAATCCGGCGATTATTAAGATCTAATTTAGTTAAACTAGAAGTAGTAGCAATAGGCTGGAATTTCTGGATGCGGTAATTATATATATCAGACACATACACATACCCGGAACTGTCTACAGCTACCCCATCAGGCCAATCAAACTGACCATTCCCACTTCCATAGCTACCCCATTTTGTCACAAACGTCCCATCAGATCTGAATTTCTGGATGCGGTCATTCAAACTATCAGACACATATACATTACCAGAATTGTCAACCGCTATTCCAGTTGGATATGAAAACTCGCCATCTCCGGATCCACTGCTACCCCACTGGTCCAAATAACTTCCGATTGAGCTAAATTTCTGGATACGGTGATTTTGTTGATCAACCACATATACATTACCAGAACTGCCTACCCCTATTCCAGTTGGAAAGTCAAACTGCCCATCTCCAGCTCCATAACTACCCCAATTTCTCACATATCCCCCATCAGATGTGAATTTCTGGATGCGGTTATTACCACTATCAGCTACATACACATACCCGGAACTGTCCACTGCTATTCCAGCTGGATTGTTAAACTGCCCATTTGCAGTTCCATTGTTACCCCATTGAGATACATACGTTCCATCAGATGTAAATTTCTGGACGCGGTGATTATAGTAATCAGCCACATAAACATACTCGGAAGAATTGTTCACAGCTATCCCCCAAGGTTCGTCAAAATTGCTATTTCCAGTCCCATAGCTACCCCATTTTGTAACATATGACCCATTGGATGCGAATTTCTGGACGCGGTGATTATACCTGTCAGCTACATAAACATTCCCGGAACTATCAATTGCTATTCCAGCTGGCTCATTAAAATAGCCATCTAAAGTTCCATAGAGACCCCATTGAGAAAGATATTCATAACCCTGATTGATAGTAAAAATGCCACTTTCGCCATAAATACTCGAATCAGATTCATCTGAAATCCTTACTACATAATCTGTCCCTTCCTCAAAAAAATAATCCACAGGCCATGGATAAATCCCGTCATTCTCTGTGGTATCATACCCGGCCAGGATACCTCCCTTGTATACATCAATATCTACGTAATAGCTGATAAAACCTGTAGACGTCCAGGTGATATTTACATCCTGACCTGTGCTCCAAATTTCACCACCAACTGGAGATGTCACGGTTATAGACCTGTCACCACTAATCGTAAACTCATCACTCTGATCGTAAATACTGGAGTTGCTGGAGTCTGTAACCCTAATACTATAATCTGAGCCATCCGCTAGTGATGTATTCACCTGAGACCATGTATAAGAACCATCATTCGATGTGCTCGACACGATCGTTTGATTAAAGGTTCCTCCCTTATAGAGATCAATATCCACATAAGTGATAGGACCGGTAGATGTCCAATCTATATCAACACTGTCCCCTTGAGCCCAGACAGTGATGCTTGTAGGCTCTGTCACGGTTATAGACTTCGCTGCAGATACATCCTTACAGACGCGGAAGCCGACGAGGTTGCCGTAAGTTGCGGGCGTGTTGTAGGGGCGATTTGCAGAACGGATGACAGTTGCGTCGTTATTCCAACTACCGCCGCGGAACACCCGATAGGTACCGCTTGATGCACCCGGAGGATTATCCGTGGGAGAGATGCTGTAATAATTAGCATCATACCAGTCAGAGCACCACTCAAAAACATTGCCAGCCATATCATGTATCCCATAAGGTGAAACACCCGAAGGATATGAACCAACAGGCATGGTTTCTCCTACATAGTTGTTGTAATTTGTCAAACCACTGTTAGGTGCACCATCTCCCCATGGATACCTTCTCTGGTCTGTGCCACGAGCCGCCTTCTCCCACTGTGCCTCTGTAGGAGGATAGATAGTTTCTCCGGTTTCTGCAGACATCCAGTTACAGAATGCCGTAACGTCAGCATAATCTACATTTATAACCGGCCTGTCCCCCCTGCCCCAGCCGTTATCGTAGGGCTTGGTCCGGCTTGTATCATCACAAAATGCATCATACTGTTCAAAAGTTACCTCGTATTTAGATATATAATATGTGTCAAGATACACTGTATGCACGGGCAGCTCATCCGCCCCCCCTTCATTGAAATTATCCCCCATCTGGAAATTGCCAGAAGCAATCTGCACCCATTCAATATCTTGAAACTTATTAATCTCAAATTCTTCGCTCACACCATAAGAAGTGGAGTCGTTGGGATTGGAGATCCTTATCTGGTAGTCAGCCCCATCGCTAAGAGATGAATCCACTGTCCACATATATGAGCCGTCATTTGCTGTACTCGACACTATCGTTTGATTAAAGTAACCCCCTTTGTACAAATCGATCTTCACATTCGACAGAGCTAAGACTCTTATATCCCCAGACGGTTTGAATTTACCACTAGATATCTGAGGAACAACAGGGGCATTTATTATTCCAACTCTGCTCATGCTTCTTATATCCCTTATATCTTTTGCTCTTCTATTAAAAATATCACCTGTTCTTGCAGAGGAAGAAAGCTTTTTTGAAACACCTTGAAGATTGGATTGCTTGCCTGAGAGTATTACAAACTTTTCAGTTGATCCTGAATTCTCTAATTCTCCTCTATCCCTGGCTTCATTATCCTGAGAATTCTTATTTTGGAAAGCCCTTCTTTGAAATGGATCTAATACATTTCTTCCGTGATGTATTAAAGGATCTAATCCGGCACCTGTACTAACACCTGCTGACCCGCTGGTCTGCCACTTTATCTCTATCTCAACTCCTGTTGTCCAAACAGTACTCGATGTCAACTCCAGCACTGCTATGGAAGGTTTTGTGAGTGTTACACTAACTGTTGCTGTTTGTCCGGCTGTTACTGAGACACTCCTCTGCTCATCTTCATATCCTTCTCTAACCACACTTACAATATGAGAACCTGAAGATACATTAGTCAAAGTGCAGTCTGTCGTATATCCTGTGTTACTGCCATCAAGATATACCTGCGCTCCTGTTGGTGAGGAACTCACCTGAATACTGCCGGTCGTTGTTATTATTGTTCCATTTTCTCCGAGTGGTTTCTTGCCCAATAATAATGCAGCTGCAACTCCTCCTGCTGCCAGCGCCACTAATACAATAATAAAGCCTCCTCCACCAGCCTTTTTTACTTTCCTCTCAACAGGACGCCTTGTTTTTACTACAGGTTTCTCAGGTTTTCTCTCTACCTCTTTAAGTTTTAAAAATTCTGCCTCTACCTTGTTAAACATCTCCACAAAACCCGGGGGATAATATTGAGTATCAATTATTCTCTCAGGTTCAACCTTAAGTGATTTCCGGAGACTCTCTTCTGCTTCAACATTCTGGCTATTGGAATAATAAGCCAGGGAAAGATTAAAATGAACTTCGGAAATCTCTTTACTTGATTGAGCTAAGTCTTTTGCTATTAAGAACTTAAGTATTGCCTCTTTATACTCTCCACTTTTGTATAACTCTTTTCCTTCTTGAATTAGCTTATCAACATCACTTTGCGCTGAAACATTCCATCCGGGCAAAACATCTGATGACATAAGAAGGATAAAAAGAAAAATAACACTAAAGATAAATAACTTCGACCTGTAAATATCCCTACTCATTTTTTTGTCTTCTTTTACTTAGATCATTTATTATCATCAAACCTCTTATGAACCCTTTTTCTTTCGCCCTTTGAAAGATCAACTACTATTGTTTCTTCTATATTTAGATCCTTATTAAAAAATCTTATTGAGTGCTCTCCTGTAGGCAAATTAACTTCAAGTATCGGCGGAACCACCCCATAAAGCTTTCCATCTATCTCTACTTTAGCAGGAGGATAAGAACTGATCAACAAATATCCATAACCTGCAGCCGGTTTTGGCTTAACTGGCTTTGTTATAACAGGTTTTACGACAGCTGGCTTTGTCTTCAGCTTAAAAACAAAATCTCCTTTATCAAGATTTGGATCGCGAATCTTACCATATTGAGGATGCTGGGCCTCGCGTGAATATACAACTACCTTTTCCTCCAGAAATTCTCCAAGTTCTGTTCCCGTTAAATAACCGTCATCATTACGGTCAGCTTCGCCTTGAAGAGCTTCTATGATCTGCTTTTTAAATATGCTGTTATCTGGAACCGTCTCATCTGCTCCTCCAGCTGTGATAAACTGCCTTACCTGTCTTGCCGTTTTATAACTAATGTATACTGGCGGTTTTGCCCTCGATATGTTAAAAATTGCCCCTGAGAAGCAGCTGTCAAATAGAAATAATGCATGTTTAGCTTCTATTCTCCTCGCGTACGCCTCAACAGTTTGCATATCGATAGCTCTTTGCTTAAAACCTGACATGTCTTGATCAGGATTTGGTGCATCCTTTGGAACAATGTATCCCATGTCGTCTCCGTAAGCCAATCTTTCAGTATGGCCGTGCCCGGCAAAAAATATCACCAGACAATTATCTTTCCCCTGGCCGGCATTAAAAATAAAATCATCAAGCGCCCCCATAAGCTCTTGTTTGTTAGGGTCTTTTACTCTTGTCACTATAAAACCCAGACTTGATAATGCATCTCCTATCTCGTCAGCATCACGGACAGCATTAGGAAGATCCGGCCAGCCAGATTGGTAATCTGACACTCCTATCACCAGCGCATAACAGTCCGTATAAAGATTTACTGTTTCCCCGGTATTAGACTTTGCGACAACTTTAAAACTCCTCTGTTGGGAAAAAAGGAAAGAAAAAAACAGAAAAAGCAAAAACAAAAAAAGAATTCTTTTTTTCATTTTTACCTCCTTAGTTATATGTATAAAATTTCTGATAAATATTTTATTTTAAATACTATTTCACAATATATATATCAATGACTGCAGCTGCCCACTCAGAAGGCGAAAAAACCTTTGTTATCCCTCGAGTGGAACGAACAAGTTCTTTAAGTTCGTCACTTCCAAGTGTATGTAATAATTCTTCTTCTCTGCCGCCACAAAACCTTGCCAGGTCAAGCGGTTTCTCTGCGACAATTGCTACTGTTCTCATTTTTCCAAGAGGTTCAACAGCTTCAATGGCAAATTTCCCATCTGATGGAGGTATGACCACTCCTTCGCCAGCTTCGATAAAATTGTCCTTCTGATAAAGATTGGGAAGAAGGCAGGTTACTTCTCCATCTACAGATATTGCAAAAATATAAAGATAACCACTTCTTTCACTGTCAATATAAAATTCAACAAAATCTTTCAGTTTAATTTTATTCGAGGTTCTTCCATATAATCTGAGATTTAAACTAAAGGTGCTGGATGAATTAATAAGGTTTGATAATTCAGCCTGGGGAGTAAGGAAGAATATCGGTTTGTCGATTTTTCCAGGTTCCGCATCGATCTGAGGTTCCTGTTTCACCTTTAAACCTCTCAAACAATCTTTTGAATATTGAAGAAGTTCCCGGTATGTAATTACATCATCATTATTAGAATCAGCTACCCCTCCAAGGCCTTTTAAAACTGAATATGTCATAGCTCCATTTGGATGACCAGAAGAAATATTTATAGGAATAGCAATTTGATGGGGAGCTGCTGCAGAAAATATTGAGATCTCGCCTGCACCTTGAGCAAAATCAACCCCGGACCTAATATTATTTGTTGACTCGCTGTAATATCCATTGGTTTGTCTCCCACCACGAGATTGTGATTCTCCCTCTAACAATGCAGGAGGAGGAAGGACACGGGCAAAATACCCTTCTTGGTTTACGCCACTTGCCTTGGGTGAAGCTCCCCGTGTTATTGTGCCGGAATGACAGGAGTCAAAAAGAAAAAAAGCACGGCGGTCTTTCAGCTTAACGATAAACTCATTAATTTCATCATCTGATATCAGGTTTAAAAGATATCTTGGTTCTGTATTAGAAGGACAGATACATTCGTCAAGGCCATCTTCTTCATCCCCATTTAAGTCTTTAACCTGTTTGCCATGACCTGAATAACTAAAAATCACCCAGTCTTGAGATTTTGTCTCTCGAGATAACCATCGAAATCCTTCCAATATTGACTCTTTAGTAGCATCTTGATTTAAAAGAACACGGATTTCATTTTCTTTAAAATCATATTTCTCTATCAATATCTTTTTAAAATCAAGTACATCATTCACACAGCCTTTAAGATCGAGTTTTCCCCCATATTTATCATTATATATATAGTGATCAATTCCAACTAAAAGCGCTCTTCTTGCAGCTAAAAGGTGAGTTGAAAATAGAAGAATTAATAAAATAAAAACAATAAAAACAATTGATTTTTTCACATTATCCCTTTTTATCAGTTAAAAGTAACAAGGCTATTATTAGTCCAAACATTGTAAAAAGACTAACTAGTATCAAAAAGAAAAAATATCACCCTGTTAAACAAGCTTCCTTTAGCACCTCGTATTTTCAACAAAACGCTATTATTCATTTTGCCTATCTAAATATTATTGTCAAGTTAAATGTGTAATAACAGAATAAACTTCAAGCAGTTAGTTAGCCTGAATTATTCATAAAAACTGCCGACTCTAATTTTTACTTTTCACGCCATGCTGGCAATTTGAACTGTTCTGGCTTGGATTTCAAGACTTCTCTAAGCCATTCTGACGGATATCCTACTCCTCTGGCACGACCTCTTTCGTTTTTTACATATCCATCATTGTACTTCGTCAAAAGAAACTCACCCAGCTCGATCCAGCGTTTCACCACCATTTCTCCATTAGTGACTGAATAGTTCGTCAAATATCGAACCAGTAATTCCGGATCCTTTTTGTATAAATCGATGGCTGTTTTCTCGATAACAGGCTGGAGAGATATAAACTGCCCTTCCAGGGCTGCCTGGACTTTTTGAATATCTTTGACCATATAAGAATATTTCAGGTTTGCGTAGTTAGCCACAAAATTAAACACCCACCATGCAGAATCCCATGAGAATTCCTGGATATCTCCTCGAGTAAAAGTCTCTGGGATATCCTTGATACAGCAATACAGGGGCACATAACAGGTTGTGTAAGTATCATCCCACCCGTACCAGTACACACCGCCGACAACATTTGGAAGCCAGTCGCGGGACTGGGAGATAAAAGAAAATGCGGTCTGCTGGGTCGAGATGGGGCGTTCCCAGCTATATTTTACGCCATCCACTTCCCAAGTAAGGCCGCGGCAGCGGACAGGACACCCGAAGGGGCCGGCATCAACACCCTTAGTCATATCAAACGGTGTTCCCTCATAATGGTCACGCATAATATTCATGACATCATGGAGAGAAATCTTTTTATCAGGTTTTATCCACAGCGGATAAGGTTTTGTTCCCTCCACACCCCGTTGAAAATCAGGGGAAAGATTCATGGATGGAGCGCTTCGGCGGAACATACTCCAAACTCTGGCAGCACAGGTCCTGAGGGAGTCAGGTTCTGGAGGATGATAGGCATAACGAAAACTGAAGGATTTTCTTGATTTTTTATCATAGTATCCCTTTTTTTCGGCAAATGAGATAACATCTTTGGAATACAAGCAATTTTCAGGGTCATTTAAGGGGAATTCCCCGATTCGTGACATATTGGCATGCGCAGAGATATACCCGTCGGGAATCCTCAGGGCTACCCAGTTGGCACCCTTGCCGCCCGGACCCGGCCCGATCATCTCCATAATCCACGCCTCCTTAGTATCTGCGATAGAAAAGGATTCTCCCGAGCTTGCATAACCATATTCCTCGACAAGGCTTGCCATAACCTTTATGGCTTCCCTGGCGGTTTTTGCCCTCTGCAAAGCAAGCTTCATCAAAGTGAAATAATGTAAAAATCCTTCCGGATTGCGCAGTTCCCTTCGGCCTCCAAATGTGGTCTCGCCAATAGCCAGCTGGTATTCATTCATCAATCCCACAACAGCATAAGTGTGAGGGACCTGTGCGATTTTTCCTTTCAGCTTGCCATCACGGCCCAAGATCTCGATGAATTCCCCGGGTTTATGGTCCTGAGCAGGAATATATTCGAGATGGGGCAAGAATTCCCCGTCGCAGGTGTAAGTGATCAAAACAGAGCCATCTTTTGAGGCACCTTTTGTAACCAAAAAGCTGGAACAATCATCATCCGCCCATTGATTGACGACTAAAAGGCTCATGAGACAAAAGCATACAAGGAAAATGCTTTTACGAATCATTGTAAAATCCTCCTTATTTAATGAATTGTTATTAAAAATCGAAAGTACAGAATATATTCCCAATATACTTATCAGAAAGCATGCCCTAATGTATCCTTCTTCATCTCAGGGCTGCCTGATTACCAGCTTAAATTTAATCCTCATACAGCGTATCAAGCTGCGCTCTGTACTTTTCCATTACAATTTTACGTTTGATTTTTAAAGATGATGTCTGTTCACCGCTTTCTACGCTGAATTCGTTAGGCGCGATTAAAACCTTTTTTAAGGTCTCAAAAGAGGACAGAGATTTGTTTTTCTCCTGAACTTCGTTATCGATCAACTCTATAACTTTAGGATGCTTGCAGAGCTCCTCCAAGCTGCTGAACTGGATGTCTTGTTTCGCTGCCCAGTCGCTCACCTGATCTTGATTAAGCGTGACCACGCCTGTAAGATATTTTTTCTTGTCGCCATAAACCACTGCCTGGCCGATGTAACGTGATGTTTGCATGATGTTTTCAACCCGCTGTGGTGCTATATTTTTTCCGCCAGACGTTACGATTATTTCCTTCTTGCGGTCGGTAATACGCAGAAAGCCGTCTTCATCGATCTCACCGATATCCCCTGTGTAAAGCCAGCCATCTTTATCAATTGTCTCCGCTGTTTCTTCAGGGCTTTTGTAGTAACCAAGCATGTTGTTTTTACCTCTGAACAGCACTTCCCCATCCGGCATAATTTTCTGTTCGACTTCCGGACAGGGTTGACCAACAGTGCCGAGCTTATAATTATCGTAACGGTTAACGTTTGTAACCGAGGTGTTCTCTGTCATGCCTAGACCTTCCAGGATAAGAATGCCACAGGCATGGAAAAATTCTGCAAGTGCCTTGTTTAAAGGTGCGGCGCCGGAAACTGCATAGACAAGATTGCCGCCTAAAACCGCTTGAATTTTAGAGAAAACAAGTTTGTTGGCGAGCTTATGTTTAAAAGCAAGCAATCCTTTTACAGGCTTTTTCTGCTGCTGCAATTTACTCACAGCATAGCCTGCCCTGAGTGCCCATTTAAAAAGCTTATACTTGATCCCGCCTGTATCCTGTATAGTGGAGGTGATTTTAATATAGGTTTTTTCATAAGCTCGAGGCGAAGTTGCAAAAAAATGCGGCTTTACTTCTTTTAAATTATCCGCCACTTTTTCCAAACTCTCACCAATATTTACCGTGAGCGCTGCTCGCATGCAGACATAAACAATAATCCGCGCAAAAACATGCGGAAGCGGTAAGAAAAGCAAAGTTTCAAAATAAGGCTCAACCAGAATAGACTGGAGTGCTGACCAGGAAGTAAAAACCAGGTTCTCGTGCGTGATCATCGCGCCCTTTGGGACGCCGGTTGTCCCGGATGTATAAATGAGTGAAGCCACGTCCCCGGGTCGTATCTCAGCCGCCCGTGCAAGAAATTTTTCGTCAGTAACATTCTCGCCCTTTGACATAAATTCCTGCCAGGTCATCACTGCCTCTGCACCGGACGGCTCTCCTTCGATAATTACTATATTCTTCAGATCAGGCAGGTTATTTCGTACTTTGATAATCTTATCCAGTTGATCCTGGTTCTCAACAAAAAGAATAGCTGCATCACTGTGATTGATAATGAAGGCGCAGTCATCCGGTAAATTGGAATGATAAATCCCGACAGTTACAGCACCGATGCTAACTGTTGCCATATCGACCTGAATCCATTCCAGCCGGGTCCAGCTTAGAATATTAACTTTGTCATCTTTTTCGATTCCCAGTGCTATAAGGCTTTTAGAGATTTTTTTACAGGTTTCCTGATTTTCTCCCCAGGTTACTGGTTTCCAATTTGTGCCGTCTTTATACCTGTAAGCGACCTTATCCTGGTTTTTAACACAGACATTTTTAAATAACTCATAAATTGACTTCTCAGACATCTCCCCTCCTCCAGTTTATTTAAAATCCATTATTTTATATTTTATAATAAGCGGATTGTACTCATCATCATTATAAAGTCAATAATATGAAAACTGATTTTTTCATAAGCCTTCTTCTTATTTTATGTGACAGGAAAAATACATAAGAAATTGATTTATTTGTTAGCAAAAATTCTCCCCGGTTTCTGTATTATTTCTTTTATTTGATCTTCTCTTTATGATTTATATCAAAAGGAAAAACCGGAGTCAAAGATATTACTCATGTTTCTGAAGAAGAACAATCCGATTCTTTATATGAAATCTAACCTGGATTATTCACGAGTCGAGGTTGCCGTAGATGCAAGGCGTAAAGGATGAAGCTGTGGTTCTCCACCGCAAATCCTTTGCAACGAAGCAGATGCGGTGAGATCGGCTCGCTCGAAGAGTAAAAAATGCCGATGATTGATAAAATTGAATTTAAAAAACAGAGTGATGTTCTGGAACTGGTGAAAAATCATACTAACGAATTGATATTATTGAAAATGAATGATGGCATCGGCAGTTTTTATGAATAATTCAGGCTAATTATTTGTTGATATTAATAATTATAAAGATAAAATTATAGGTAAACAGCCTCAGAATAAAAGGATACACAACTGGAGGTAATTAAAAATGAAAAAAAATCCCATACATTCTCATGACCATCAACACAATTGCTGCATGTCAAAGGCATCTGAAGAAATGACACGCCGCGAATTTATGGGTGGTGTCAGCATTGCTGCCGGAGGATTGGCACTATCGTCACTTGGAAGGGCTTCACTTGATTTTTCCGAAAAAATGAACCTTAAACCGGCTCCTCCTCTTCCTTTAAGAGTCCAGCCTGTCCTGACGTACGCTATTCCCAAAAGAAAGGAAAAGACCAGCTGGAGGGCATGGGGCGGATTCCATACACAGCAAGATATCGCTGATGAACAACAACGAATCGCCCGTGAGCTGAAGAAAATCCAGGCAGAGTCTGAATTCCCGCTAAAAATACTCCCGCTGGTTGCAGTGAACCGCATAGAACAGGCAACAAAAGTTGCCCAAGGGAGTCATGATGTTTTACTGCTTTACGCAGCCGGTTCATGGGTGAATGTCCTCGAAGCCCTTACTAATCCCAAAAAGTGGACCATTTTATTCCTGCGTCATAAATCCGGTCCAGTTTACCTGTGGTATGAAATAACACACAACCGTTATCTACGTAAAACCGTGGATGAGTTCGGCCAGCCGGGCGTGGATTACCAGGATGTAGTGGTGGACAAACTTAATGAGGTCCAGTGGCGGCTGCGTGCACTTTTTGGTTTAAAAAATACACTCGGTAAAAAGATCGTTGCTGTTGGAGGGCCCGGAGGCTGGGGTGTAGGCGGGCAAAAAGCACCTGATATAACCCGTAATTTCTGGAAAATGGACATCCATACGGTAAGTTACCCCGTACTCGGGGAAATGATTAAAAAAGCACGTAAAAATAAGGCTTTAGTGAAACGCTGCGGCCAGGAGGCTGATTTGTACATCAAACAACGCGGAATATCGCTGAAAACAAATAAACAATTTGTAATTAATGCTTTTATACTTAATGAGATATTTAAAAAGCTGATGGACCAGGCTAATACTGACGCTATTACTATCAACCACTGCATGGGTACTATTATGCCACTTGCAGAAACCACAGCATGCCTGCCATTAAGCCTCTTGAATGACTCAGGATATACGGCGTATTGCGAATCAGATTTTGTAGTAATACCTTCCGGGATACTGCTGCACCACATTTCCGGAAAGCCCGTGTTCCTTAACGACCCTACTTACCCGCACGACGGTGTAGTCACAATGGCGCACTGCACAGCACCCAGAAAAATGGACGGTAAGAATTACGAGCCGGCAAAAATCCTGACACACTTTGAGTCAGATTACGGTGCTGCTCCCAAAGTAGAGATGAAACTGGGTCAAAAAATCACGGTGATCGATCCTGATTTTAACAACAAGATCTGGCTTGGATTTGAAGCAGAGATTATCGATAATCCGTTTATGGATATCTGCCGATCCCAGATCGATGTTCAGATTAATGGCGACTGCGACAAACTTATTGCTGAAACCAAAGGTTTCCACTGGATGGCCTCGTATGGAAACTACTTGAGAGAAACAGGCTATGCTTTAAAAAAAGTAGGCGTGGACTGGTTTAACCTGAGCAAACAATAATCACACAAAATGGGGACAGTCCCCATTTTCTCTGCTTTATTCTTTATTGGGCAGTTCAAGCCCATAACCGGATTTTTTATCAAAGGCTTTTAACAAAAATGCAAAAATGATTCCAAGTATTCCTAAGCCTACCAACATTAATATGGGCATTGTGTAATTATATGTTGCTGTTCCCGCTGAAGCCATTTCAGCGGTTACTCCTGGATTTGTAATATCCAATACAAATCCCATTAAAAACGGAATTCCAAACAGTCCAAAATTCTGAATAAAGAACATTGCACCATATGCTGTCCCCAGCCTTTTCTCTTCAACAATCTTTGCAACAGACGGCCACATTGCAGCAGGAACAAGTGAAAATGCTACACCTAACACAAACATGGGGATATAAGGCGTTAAAGAAGTAAGAGACAATGTCAAATGTACAAAAATGAGAAGGAGTGAACCAAAAATCATCAATGAAGCACTTTTCCCTTTCCTATCACAGAACCACCCGAAAATCGGCGTAAAGACAATAGTGCCATACGGAAGAATTGTCGTAATCCAGCCGCTCTGTTTTAAAGAAAAGCCAAACTTATTATGTAAAAAATCAGGAGCAAAGGCTAAAAACGGAAATACAGCAGAATAAAAAGTGACACAAAGCAATGTAACAAATATAAAGGAAGGATTCTTAAATAATGCTATCACATCAGAAAATTTAAACTCATCACTTTTATCTTTTGGGAGTTTTTCCTTAACATGCCTGTCAAATTTTACATCAAACATTGCATAAGTTATAAATCCCAAAAGAGAAACTAATACCAGCACCGCTCCAAACCAGCCGGCAGTTGCCCAGCCCGTTTGAGCATTTATAAGAACTGGAGAAAATATAAAAGCAGTGGCCGTACCAAACCGCGCAATAGCCAGGTTAATTCCAAAAGCAAAAGCCAATTCTTTGCCTTTAAACCACTTGACCATTATCTTATTGATAGTGACATAACAAGTTTCACACCCCAGGCCGAATAAAAACCTGCCTAACAACATCATTTTTAATTCAGGAGAATAACGGGAAAAAATGGAACTCATAAATGAATATCCAAATGCTCCCGGTTTAAATAAATCACTTGCACCATATGCTGTTGTCATTGCACCCAAGACCACAAAAGAAAGAAAGATAAATCCGGTTTTTCTTATTCCCCATTTATCAAGGATTATGCCTCCCAGAATAGCCATAAGCAAAAAAGAGTTAGCAAAAGAATAGGCACCCACCATTAAACCGTACTCAGCATTACTTAATCCCGTCTCACTTTGCAGGGTTGATTTGATGGCTGAGAAAACATCATAAAAATAATAAGTAGCAAACATTACAAGACTAACAAGCAATAAAGCGCCCCATCGCATTAGGGCTGAATCTTTAAGTGTTTTTTTTATCTCTTCCATTTTTATCCCTTTAAATTCAGATTGTTAGACTAAAACATATAATTTTCTAAAAGTAAAGTGCGGGCTTCTAAAATTGAATATTCTAACGAGGCTAATAGATTAGAAGCTGTCAAAGCTATCTTATAGTACTTCGAGATACAGCTGGAAGAAGCAGCTCACTTATTTCTTTATTCTCGACTTCACATACCAGGAAAAGGAAACAACAGCCACGATTACTCCAATCACTATGACTATAATAATTAGCAGGTTTCCCTGCTCCGGAGCGGCTGTTGCTTCAGAAGAAATCACAGGCAGAGTTACATAAGAGGCATAGGTGCTGTTCCGGTGCATAGTGATTGTTGGTGGTGGCGACAGCTCAGGAGTTTCAAAATTATTCTGGTCAGCGTATGTGAAATTTTTATTATTTGGGCAAGCATCCTTATTTCCGTGATAGGTAATGCTTTTGGAAATGGCTTAAGCGATCATTGATGAGGAAATGGCGTGAAAAATCTGAAGGGAGCAAAGCCATACCCAAAAGCATATTTGAAGTCTTTGAAGTCTGATCCCGTTAACTCGTTAACTGTTACCAGTATCCAAGCTCTGAAAGAATCTTTACCACCGCGCCTGCTCCAACAGCCAGAATTGCCAGAATAAGCATAGTATTCCACATTGTCCCCTTTAAACCTCTATTAACTTCATCACCAAGATAGCTTCTTTTATTCTGCAGAATAAAGAAACAAATGTACGTAACAGGCATCATGAGAAGATTAAATGAGGAAGTAATAACCGGCAGCCAAAAGGGCATTTTATAGAACGCGCCAAGAATACCGATGTTTGCGAGCATGGTGCTTGCCCGGTAAGCCCAGCCATGGTACTTAAAATGAAACATCTCACTGAGCACAAATCCACAAATGAGCATTTCGATGACAAGAGTAGTGAGGCACATACTAAGAATCCCGAAGGAAAAAATCAGCCGTCCGAATGTGAGCCCGACAAGAGGTTGGAGAGCATGGCCCACATCTACAGCATCTTTCACTTTGATACCTTGGACAAACAAAGTGTTTGCACAGGCAATAGTGACAAAACTTGTAGCCAGAACAAAAGGAATAAACATCGACGCACCAAGGTCAAAGTTCTTGAGTCCACGATGCTCTTTCCCCCAGCCGCGCGCTAACATGGTATAAGGGTATAAAAAGGTCATATTGACACCAACAGCTGCACCAAGCTGACCTAAAACAATCGTTATGCCCTCTCGAGTGTGCGGAATGTGAAAAGTGAAATAGCCTTTTAACAATTCAATCCAGTTCACTCCTGTTTTAATAACCACAAGAAGAAATGAGAAAACCATGAGAATCAACATGTATTTGAGAGTCCTCTCAAAAGCTCGAATAGCTTTCCGGCTGCCGCGCCCGTAGCTCCAGCATATACTGGTAGAAAATATGAGGAGGATCAGGGCGATTGGTCCCCTGGGCATATTAACACCAATAACGTCAAAAATATCTTTAAAGACCGCAGTACCGAGCGAGTATTGTGGAAACTGCCAGACTACAGAGGCAATAAAGACATTTAATCCCCAGAGGAGGGCCAGGCTGGGATGAAGTTTTTTCCAGAATACATCATAAGGCCGCGCACGGGTGTTTAGGAGTTGGTGTCCTATGGCTGAAAACATCATAACTCCCAAAAACATAGCTACAGGCTGTACCCAGAGCAATTTGTAGCCAAAAACAGAACCGGCAAATATGGCTGAACCAGCTGAGCCTGCACCAAGAGTCAGTGCACTCTGAACCCAACCCGGTCCGGAAAGACCCCAGTAACCCCTCCAGCGATTCCAAAAATGCGGCCGGACGTTAATCTCCTGTAAAAGCTGCAGCTCGTGTTCCAGCGCCTTAGAGTCTCGCGTCTCAACCATAGGCAGGCCTCGGCGGAGATCGTCGCTTTGATTAAATTTGCTTCCCTTCAAATTTATTGCCATTATTTATATCTTAAGAGATTTTGATCAAGCTCAAACCGACAAAATGTGGCAGAAGATAAAAAGAATTACGCTTCGATCCCCGCCGAAACAACAGCAGTCACTGCCTTTATATAAAACACGCTGTAATTCTCTATTTTAAACTTCTTTTCCCCCATAACTTGATATCGTCGAAATACCCTGTATCGTCGAATGAACCGATTCCGACAAGCCCATGAGTCAGTGTTAAGTTTTTGGTTGTTAGAATCGGCGTTTCCATGTCGTCAAGAAAGGCCTTAATTTCTCCGGTACTCGTTTCACAGGTGACCTTAAACTCATGCCACTCTGTGTCTGTCAAGCGAAAAACCGACTCCCCTGCTGGTTCAACATTGACCTTGACGCGGTCTGCCCCGTTAACTAAACCAATGATATTGTGAGCCCCATCACTTTTTGCTGAAAAGTGGACATAGTAAAAATGAGTCGGATCTTGGAAGTGAAAAAATACACATGTATCCCGGTTCTTGTTTTCCGTGTCCGCTTTGTTTTTAAGCCGGCCTGAGAATTCAAATGATGTCACATCATAGGCAACCAAAACAGACCAAGAAGTCGGAGCCCGGATTTTACCCTGTTCGCCAGGAGAGACAAGTTCGTAGACCATCAAATCCTCTACGTTAACAACCTGCCAGTTTCCTGGAATGTTGGGCTGCCAGCCAATGGTTTTACCGTCTTCGAAATCATAACTTACAAGAAGAGGCAGTTCATTTATGCTTTTTTCTCCACAATTCAACAAACAAATAAGAAAGCCCACGAAAAGAACTAACTTAATAATTGATGGCTTCAACTTAAACCACCTCCTTTGATTAATTGTTCAGCTAAACAGTTTTTTTACCTGATTACCTTAAATATAGCCTACAAGAAGTAAAATAATCACTATAGAAAGAATTAAAACACCGAAAATTTTGGACAGTTTTTAATCGCCACTTATCCCCAGCCCATTAAACTGGAAGTCCATCCGTGTAGTCTGGATGCATCCACTCAAATGACTTGCTTTCGAAAAAAGGTATCAAAGTCCCCTTGATTTTCCCCATTTCTTCTGGATTCATCTTTTTAAATTTTTTCACTAATTCGATGTTTTTCTTCAGGACATCAAGACTGTCCGTACCAATGGCTGCGGCACTTACATGCTCCAGGCTCATGGCATAACGAATAAGCTCCTCTGGGGTAACACTTTTAACTGTCTCTCTTGGCCGGACAACCTTCATCGCCAGTATACCCATTCTCTTCTTCGCCGCTGCAGGAATGGCATGTTTTTCAAAATCTCCTTTTCGCTCCGCATAATGATTGAGTGCTATAAGCATAGTGTCGAAGTCATAGCGATCTGCCATTGCCTTCATGGCTTCTGCAGAAAGGTGGCCCGAATAACCAATGAATTGTGTCACTTTTTCATCCTTGAGTTTCTGGAGGGCTTTGAGGACTCCGTTCTTTGCCCCGATTTTCTCAACATCCTCAATGGACCGGACAAGGTGTATCTGGTAGAGGTCAAGATGGTTGGTCTTGAGGCGCTTCAAACTCTCCTCAAGATGGCGCATGGCACCATCGTAAGTCCTGTCTCCGACTTTTGTTGCAAGGAAGACCTCATCACGCCTGTCTTTCAAAACCAGTCCTAAACGCTCTTCACTGACCACATTATTGAATATATAATCGTGTGCTGTGTCCCAGTAATACAAGCCATGGTCCAATGCATAATTAAGTATTTCCACGCTTTTTTCCGGTTCTTTAACAGTACAAAACCGGGAGCCACAACCAATCACGATGAGTGGCACACGAACTCCTGTTTTTCCCAGAATTCGAGTTGGTAGGCCTTTGGCATTAAAGGCCTTGCCTTTTTCCCCAGAAAATAATTTTTTATAAGACATACTGCAAAAAACAGCAGTGGCCGTGAAACTTTTCTTAATAAAATCCCGACGATTGACCAGATTAATTTTCATTATTTATCTCCTTTTTTAGAGGAAAGGTTTTTTACTTTAATAAGGCTCGGATTATAAGAATTTGTTTTTTGATACAAAACTCTTTTCCCAGTCTTTTTGGGCAATTTTTTTCTACTCTTTCTCTCCTCCTCATATATCACAGTAAAAAAAAGTGGTCAAACAGAAAGAAATGGGCACAAGCATTTTCAAATTCGTTATTCAGATAAGTTTTGGGACGAAATGGACTGGCAAGACCATTTGTATTTGACCCTGCTTTTTTCCTGTGATATAAACCACAAAAAAGCAAACTGGAAAAGTATTAATCACCGATCAAAGAAGAGCCAAAAACTTAATTCTTTGGAGGAATAGGAAAATGAAATCGATTAAAATTTTAGTGTTTATATTTCTAATCAATTCGATATGCTTATTTCCCCTTTTTGGTCAAGAGCAGATAGATTTATTGAGCGGCACATATACTCCTGAAATACTCAAAGAAATCATTGTCCCTACAGGAGATTGGCATCCGTTCCCGACGTCAAGTGAGCAGCAAAAGTGGCAAAAAATTCCACAAAAAGTTCGTGTAGCATATATCCGGCAGGCAGAAAAATATCTTAATTGTGACTGGGAAACACCCAAAGCCTCTGTATTCCTGGAGTATGTAAGAAACGGAAATAGAAGCAATTATCAAAGAGTCTCATTCGGGCGGCGCACAAAGCTGGCAGAGCTTGTGATTGCCGAGTGTATTGAAGGGAAAGGACGATTTTTAGACGATATTCTTAACGGCATATGGGCTATATGCGAAGAGACATATTGGGGTGTTCCGGCTCATATAGGCGCTCAGAAAAAAGGGCCTGGTTTGCCTGACATCACAGAACCAACAGTCGATTTGTTTGCTGCAGAAACCGGCATGCTTATGGCGTGGACTTATTATCTACTGGAAGAGCAGCTGGATCAAATTTCACCATTAATTAGAGATCGAATACATTACGAGGTCCAGCATAGGATTATTTCTGTCAACCTCGAACGTGAAAACTTCTGGTGGATGGGTTTTAATAATCGAAGAGTGAACAACTGGAATCCCTGGATTTGTTCCAACTGGCTAACAGCTGTACTCATCCTCGAAAAAGATCCGGAGCGAAAAATCCAATCCATCTATAAAATCATGAAATGCCTGGACAATTTCATGAATCCCTATCCCTCGGATGGGGGGTGTGACGAAGGGCCCTCTTATTGGAATCGTGCAGGAGGGTCCTTGTACGATTGTCTTGAATTACTCCACAGTGCTTCAAACGGCAAAATAAACATTTTTAATAAACCGCTTATTCAGGAAATCGGCAGGTATATTTATCGTGTTTACATACATGACCGATACTTTATTAATTTTGCCGATGCAGCCGCCAAATTATCCGCAAATCCAAGCCTTATTTTCCGTTATGGCAAAAGCATTAAAGATAAAAATATGATTGGTTTTGGCGCTTTTTTAGCGAAACAGCAGAATATGGGAGAGGATTATATAAGGGGAAGCTTCGGTTGTCTGGGAAGAGTGTTACCCGCATTATTCTATCTGGATGAACTGTTAAACGCAGAACCTAAAGTGCCGATGGCAAGAGATTCCTGGATGCCGGAATTACAGGTAATGGGAGCAAGATTTAGGGAGGGATCAAAAGAAGGTCTTTATGTAGCCGCAAAGGGCGGCCATAATGCTGAAAGCCATAATCATAATGATGTAGGAAATTATATTGTCTATGCTGACGGCTATCCTGCAATCATCGATGTAGGTGTTGAAACCTACACAGCCAAAACCTTCAGCTCCAGAAGGTATGAGATCTGGACCATGCAATCCGCCTATCATAATTTGCCCACAGTTAACGGAGTTAAACAAAAAAATGGCAGGGAATTCAGAGCAACTGATGTGAGCTATAAAGCAAGTGAGAAAAGAGCCATTTTTAGCCTGGACATATCCAAAGCTTACCCCGATGAAGCCAAGCTTAAATCCTGGAAACGAACCATTACTTTAAATAGAGGTAAAAATGTAATCATACGTGATACATATGAACTTGAAGAAGTTTGTCAAAACTTACAGATGAGTTTAATGAGCTGGCGGAAGCCAGTATTAGAAAAAGAAGGCACAATTAGACTTCAGAATCCTGAGGAGATAAAGAACTCAAAACCAGTTTATATTGTTTATGACAGAAATAGATTTAAAGTTGACTTTGAAACAATTCCTATCGAGGATGGAAGGCTTCGGTCTTCATGGGGAGAGCGATTATACAGAATAATATTGACAGCCAGCAAAACACCTTTAAAAGACGATTTCTCAATCCGTTTCGTACAAAAATATTGAAGACTCCACCTTTCTGCGGATTTATTAAAATTTAGAACGACGAGATATCTTTTAAGACGCGGAAAAACTCTAGGATTTTTTTCTATTAAAAGATGATTTTTTATCTGATTAAATCAGAATAGTCAAACTACCGTGGGCTTGATAAACCAAGCCCCTACAAAGGACAAGATTGCCGCGTCGCAATGGACTCTTTATAACACATCAAATTGTCAAATGTTGAGACGCGACCCCTTTTATTTTTGCTGGCATTGCTGGATCAAGGAATTGAGCTTCTCTTTTTCCTTTTCGGATATTCGGGTATAGGTGGCTGTTTTATATCTTTTAAGAAACTCCAGGGCTTTGCTTTTATTTCCTTTCGCCAGATAGGCCAGACCCAGGTTGTAAAGCGGGAAGGAATAATCAGAATTTAGTTCTACTGCCTTTTCCCAGCAATTAATCGCTGCATCCATATCCCCGGTCTCTCCATAGGCGCTTCCTAATCCGTTATAGGCCGAAGAATATCCGGGATCAAGCTCAATAGCTTTTTGAAAATTGTGAATAGCACTCTTAAGATCCCCAGCTTTTTTTGACTTCAGGGCTTTGGATAGATAAAGGGAACCCAGGTTATTAAAAACTATAGGATAGTTATTATCCAGAATCAGTGCTTTCTGATATGCTTCAACAGCATTCTGGAAATCTCCTTTGCTCCAGTATGCAACACCCAGATAATTCCATAACTCCGGATCATAGTCTATAGAATCCAGCCCTTTTTTCAGAATCTTGATAGCTGCATCATATTCTCCAACCTCAATGAGAAAAATTCCGTACGAGCTGATTAATTTATTGCTTGAAGGATTATTCTCAAGTCCTTCCTTGAGAGTCTTTATAGCTTCCTCTAATTTCCCAAGTTCTTTATATAAAGTTGCGAGGTAGGAATAGGCCTGATCAAAATCCTTCCTTTCCTCTATGACTTCACTTAAAAGTCTTATTCCTGTCATAATGTCACCTCCATGATATGCTTTCATAGAGTTCATCAGTTTAACCTGATAGGGAAGAAGTGTTTTTAAATCATCTTTCTGGGAAAAACTCTGTTTTCTCGAAACCTGAGGATTTGAAACATAACCAAGGCTTTTCAGCTTCTCAAGAGCTTCCCTGTCGATTTTTTGTCTGCCAGCAGTTTTACCAGCGTAGGATTGTTGTTTAATTATCTTTTCCAGCTTCGCCTTGTATTTACCTAATTTTTTTTGGGGAGCAAGGTTTTCCAGTTCATCAAAGTCTTGTTCCAAATCGTATAATTCCGGGATAGGTGAATCAAAAAATTTTTGACTGCCCTCGATAAAACCTTTTAGAGGAGCCCACCCCCTGCTGTAAAAGGGATAAAGAGATTCAAAATAAATTACTCTTTTAGGTAACTTCTTCCCCTTTGCAACAGACACAAGTGAGACTCCCTGAAGAAAAGACGGTTTTTCTATTCCCAAAGTCTCACAGACAGTAGGAAAAATATCTGTGTGGCAAACTTCGTGATTTACCTCACCTGGTTGTCCTCCCGGAAAATACAAAATCAAAGGAATCCAAAGAGTGGCATTGTAGGCAAAATAGCCGTGAGTAGGCTCTCCATGCTGTCCTAAAGCCTCGCCATGATCACCGGTAAAGATTATTAAAGTTTTTTCAAATAATCCATTTTTTTCCAGATAATCGAACAATCTTCCAAGGGCAAAATCCACGTAAGCGACCTCACCGCTGTAGGGATCTTTTTTGTATAAAGACCTGTAGGGTTCAGGAGGATCATAGCGCTGGTGAGGGTCAAAACAGTGAACCCAGAGAAACCAGGGATCCCTCTGGTTTTTCAGCCAATCCATGGCTTTATCAACAACAACTTCTGCCTTTCTTTCCACGTAAGTAAATTCCTGTGAGCTGATGCCTCCATAATAATCATCATAAACATCAAATCCCTGTGTTAATCCAAACCTTGAGTCTAAAGGAAAAGCACCGATAAAGGCTCCGGTGGAATAATCATAGTTCTTTAAAAGCTCGGTTAAAGTTAAATATTCTTCATTTACAATAAAATTTGAGTTGTCATGTACTCCGTGATAAAGAGGAGTGGTTCCCAGAAGGATGTTCGCATGGGAAGGTAAAGTTGTTGGAGTATGAGCAAAGGCTTTTTTAAATAAAACACCTTTTTCTGCAAGGCTGTCAATATGTGGTGTTTTTAGATGTTCTCTGCTGTAGCAGCTGAGTCTATCCGGACGCAGGGTATCTATAGTAATGAGCAAAAAATTGTATTTTGTTCTTGTTGAATCAGTTTTCGAAAACAAAGACGAGGTAACTAATAAAACAGTCAAAATAATACAAAAAACTTCCAGCGAATAATTTCTTTCCATCTTATCCTTTAGGTTTCTGTCTCCAAGTCTTAAAAATCCAAACCAGAAAATTGTAATTTGGTACCTGAAAAACTGATTTTATAAAAAATCCTGGAAAACAAAAAGTTTATTTTTAAAAGCTCTGACAAGTTCAAGATACTTTCTAGATTTTCCCACTGGAGGATACAAGAAAGAAGCCCCTTCCGCCTTAAAGGCGGAAGGGGCTTGGAGATTAATGTTGTGCAACACAGCTTAGAAGTGGAACCTTACTCCAAATCTAAATACTCGAGGATTAAGAATTCTCAGATCGCTGTCAAAAATGTCTGGATCTTCCATACTTGTTTCTTTCTTGAGTGAATGTGCGGAGTTAGTGATGTTAAAAGCATCTGCGGATACTACAACATAGGAACCTTCGGAAATCTGAAAGACTTTTTCCAGCCTGAGGTTGAGCACCCAGAAAGCCGGCAGGCGTTCATCTCCAAACTTGCCTCCGCCATCAGAGCTTCCATAAAGTTCATTGATACCCAACTCCTGCATATCAGCAAGAATATAGGTCGGCTTGACATATCCTTCCCGTGCTGCAAAAACTCCGCTGAAGTTTATACCAAAAGGCAACTGATAAAGACCCGAGAGCTTAAACTGCCATCTGGAGTTGACAAAAATACCCTGTACTCCTGAACCTGCGCTTTCAGGCGCAACAACTCCACCGTCAAAATATTCCTCATTGTTTAGACCATTCCTTAAATAAGGATAAGCAACTATATCCTGGATGAAACCGAGATATTCACCTTTATAATATCTCCTCCAATCAGAATAAGTGAACGAGCCATTCATCATCCACTTGTTAGAAAGTCTTTTTGTCCATACGAGCTGAGCACCAAGGTAGCGGTCAAAAGCTTTTTCGTGATTTGTTCGATACTGGTAAGGGAAAAGTTCAGTCCGTCCGTAGTAGTCATAATCAACTGCATCATCATGACCGGCAACATAATAATTATCCTCTGTTTCAAGCACTCCGTCTTCATCTATGAACTTTGTCCAGGTTTGTCGATGATATTTCTTGTAGAAAAGTTCAATCCGAGCTGCAAAATCTGTGAAGAGCTCTTTCTCATAAGAGATGTTAACTTCATCCATAAGTGGGGAATTGTAATCAGGATCAAATTTGTTTACAGCTTCAAGGGCTGTTGGGTCAGTAACATTAACATTAGAGCTGTAGAGCCAGTAGTCAGGATTAGTAGGATCCTGCAGATTTGTTCCGTCGTATCCATAAAGTTCGGATTCCTGCACCCGTCCATCCTGAACTCCGGTATTTACAAAACCCTGGTATCCATCCTGCCAGATTAGATCGATCTCTGTCCAGCCTAACGGATTAATAAAATCTGCCATGTAAAATCCCGATTGAGAGCCATAACGTGCAATCGAAAGCTTAATTACATCCTTCCCGTTTCCAAAAAGGTCATACGCCAGACTGAATCTTGGAGATAAGACCTGCCATTTGACTCCTGTTTCAAACCTGTCAATAGCAAGGGCGGGCATAAACTGCGCAATCAAAGGTGAGGCAGGAATGTTTGCATCTTTGATAAGAGACTGCTCTTGGTCATACCTGACTCCGAGATTAAGGGCGAACCGGCCAAAAGTCATTGTATCCTGCAGGAAAGCAGAATACCGGCTAAAACTGTAATTCACAATATAGTCTCTCATCACCCATGCTTCCCACCATTCTCCAGTGGGCATAGTTGCATCAGGTCCCCAATTGTGAAGCGTCAGGTTACCTTCATACAGATCATATGTTGTGACTGTTGCAGTAACATAATCTGCTCCAAATTTGAATTCGTGGTCTGCGCCCAGGATGCCTTCAGCAAAATATTTACCGCTAAAACTGACATTTAGCTGGTCTCTATCGGTTCCATAATCATCGGTATTTCCTGACATGTAGAAGCTTGGATATTCGGTGAGAATCATATAATCTCCAGAGCCATCTGCTGTGTGTTCTTTTATCGGATGAAGGTAGAACCCTCCGTTTGAATATATCGCTTTTGCATTGAGGTAAAGGTTTCCGAACATCTGCTCCAGCTCTCCCTTCCAGAAATACCCGGGACCATCCTGGTTCCAGAGGGTATCAGGGTCCTGCACAGTATAGCCATACCAGGATCTATTCCATTTTTGTTTATTGTCATACTGGAGGAAAGCATTAAATCTTGTGGAGTTTGTCAAATGAAGATCTAATCTGCTGTAACCCGAAGCCAGCCATGTCTTGTCCGAATCTCCTGACAGGGCTAAAGCGTCAATGTCCTGAACGCCCCATGAACCATAGAACCAGGCTCTATCTTTTACGATAGGTCCGCCAAAATTGGCACCATAAAAATAAAGCCTGTTAATACCCGCTGCTGTGTAACCTTCATCTTCTAAAGCTTCAGGAACATTATCGGCTTGCCATACATTTCTTACCACATCCAGATAAAACGTTCCGGTATACTTGTTTCCACCACGTTTGGTAACAAGATTGATTTGCACGCCGCCTGTTTGAGACTGAATATCGTTAGCACCGTAGTTGATCTGAAGTTCCTCATAGCTGGAGATGTTGAGATAGGCAGGAGCCGCGCCCAGAGCAGAGTTGTCTGTTATGTTCGCTCCGTCAATACTCCATGTGTTATCATCACCTGAAGAACCATGACCGTAATAAGAAGACTGCTGCCCGGCTTCGTTTCCTCCGATATCCTCTCTGTCGATCAATATTCCGGGAACTATAGACATCAAGACCCAGGGATTCCTGGCTGTGGGCAGGTCCATAATCATTTCTTCAGTGATATTTACACCTACCTGAGCCCTTTTGCGGTCTATAATAGGAGCTTCTGCTTTAACGATAACCTCTGCGGTCAGTTTTGCCAGTTCCATGGTAATATCCAGAATTACGTCTCTTCCAAAAGAAACAACAAGGCCTTCCTGAATAAAAGTGTTAAATCCTGCAAGTTCGAACTTCAACACATAATCATTAGAAACAGGCAGGCTTAAAAACCGGAAATTTCCTCTTTCCGATGAGACAGCTGACATAGTAACAATCTTGGACCCGGTCAGAGTCACATTGACTCCAGGCAGAGGACCATTATCTGAATCTTTTACTACTCCTTTAATGGACCCGAATTCTTGAGCTGAGGCGAAAATTCCTGCAATGAAGAACAAGCATAAGAAAGGAATAATTTTTTTCACTTTTTCCTCCTTTTTTAATTATAAAAACTTACTATTACCTTGGAACAAATACTTTTGCTCCACCTTATTTTTCCTTTGTTTTTTTTATGTTTTCCGATTCTCACCTCCTTTTCCTGTTTAGATTTAAAAATAAAAAAACATCCGGGATTTCTCACCATATAGAAGGGAAACTTTATCAGGAGATCTTTCCCCTCTTCATAGACGAATAACTTTTTTTCCATTAACATCAATCCTTTATTAAGCAAGAACCATGCCATTTAAGTCAGAGAGGATACGGCCAGCAGAATAAAACACTCAAATAGCTTTCCTGATATAAAAATTCAGAATTTCCCCGAGAAAAAACCGGATATTGACTAATGGAATTTATCTTTTTTTTGAGTCTTCAGAATTCTCAAAGAAGTTCTAAAGAATCAAATTGTCTAATTTTTAGACATTGTAAGGCTAAATGGAAATGTGGGAAGGTAGGAAATTATTGAAAATAAAGAAGATATAGGCATAAAAAGCGGAAATGTCTAATTTTTAGACATTGTAAGAAAATTCCCCTATTTTTTACTTTTTGATTTTATATTTGTTTATTTTATTATCCAATGTCTGACGGGTAATACCCAGTATCTTTACAGCTTCACTCTTATTCCAGCCCGTTTGTCTCAAGGCCCTTATAACATGGTCCTCCTCCATATGTTCAAGTGATTCTAGAGGAGCTGGAATGACCTTTCCGCCCTTGCGAATATTATGAGGCAAATCCTCCGGCTGGATTAGCTCCCCGTCCCCCAAAACAACAGCACGATCTATACAGTTCTTTAACTCCCTCACATTACCAGGCCAGGAATAAGACAGCAATAATTCATTTACCCTGGGAGAAACTTTTTTTACTCTTCCCGCAATAAAGTATTCTGCCAGGGGGATTATATCTTCCTTCCGTTCCTGTAGGGTCGGAAGTATAAGCGATACTACATTCAGACGATAGTAGAGATCCTCACGAAACTTTCCCTCCTCCACAGCCTTTCCCAGATCCTGGTTTGTAGCAGCAATAACCCGGGCGTCAACCTTGATAGTCTCAGTTCCGCCAACCCTCTGAAGTTCCTCTTCTTCTAATACACGCAGTACTTTTGCCTGAGTCTCCAGGCTCATATCGCCGACCTCATCAAGAAAGATAGTGCCTCCGTGAGCCATCTGAAATTTTCCCTCTCGAGTGCTAATCGCCCCCGTAAAAGCTCCTTTTTCATGCCCGAACAGTTCACTCTCAATCAACTCCCTGGGTATTGCCGCACAATTAACAGCAACAAAGGGTTGATCGCTGTGGGACGACTGGGTATGAATGGCCTTTGCCACTAATTCCTTACCTGTTCCTGTCTCACCCTGTATAAGGATCGTAATATCCGAAGGAGCCACCTTCTTTATAGTCTTGTAGACCTTCTTCATCTGTTCAGATTCCCCCAGAATTTGGAACTTCGGCCTCAGCTCATATTCCAGCCGAATGTTTTCCTGGACCACTTCCCTGTGAAGACACGCGTTTCCCAGGGCGATCCCGGCCTGACGGCACATAGCAGTTAAAAAAACCAGGTCATCCTGGGAGAATATTCCTGCAGAAGCCCGGTTGTCCATATATAAAACCCCTAAAACATCTTCCTGAAAAAGAAGCGGCACACACATAGCAGACCTGATACTATATTCCTTGACGCTCTCTGCCTCCTCAAATTGCTGGTCCTTGAGGGCGTTACGCGTTAGAATAGAAACTCCGTCTCTAAGAACTTTATGGACAATTGTACGGCTGACTTCTAGTTTTTCCTGCTCTTTATCACCTGTATTATCTCGAGTATGCTCACAGGTTAGTTCTTTAGTGTTTTCATCAACCAGTGCAACAAATCCTCTTTCAGCATCCAGCGTTCTAAAAGCCGCACTCATGACTTCCTCTAACAACTGAAACGAATCATCCAGATGTGAATTGACGGCTTTGCTAAATTCATAAAGAAGCATTAACCTCTGATGATCCTTTTGGAGCGATTTGATATCATCGGCATCAAAATCATCAGAGGGAAATGGCAGAGTTTCTTTGGAGTCTAAGGATGCAATCTCCACTGCCTCTTGTAACATGTCTTCAGGGGCGACAAATTCAACATGGACTGCGGGAAGGATATCTTCTGACTTAAAGACCAAGATGGAGTCCCCTATTTTTATTCTATCCCCCTCCATCAATCTCTGTCGCGAGACAATCTTACCATTAACCTTGATGGGATATTTTGCGCCTATATCGTTTATCTCATAACCACCGTCTTTTAGTGCAACTACCTCTGCATGATCCCTTGATACAAACGGGTCTGCAAGGATCATATCATTGGTTGGTCTCCTCCCTATAGTTATAACGGGCTTATTAAGTTCAAAACTCTTATCCTGGCAGTCTTTCTGTCGTAATATCAAATATGGCATATTTACTCTCTCCGCCTATCATAATCGTAACACAAGAAGGGGTCGCGTCTCAACATTTGACATTACGGCAAAAAACGGGCGTGCTCTTTATTTTATGGTCTAAAAATTTGATTCATCAAACCCACAACTTGGACATATAAAGCATTTAATTTTACAAATAGAATTGATTAATTTTTAAGAAGAGGGCTTGATGAATCAAGCCCCTACAGGAAAAGGTGAGATTGCCACACTACGTTCGCAATGACACATCAATGGAAAATTGGGGCCTTTCCCCATTTTCCTTTCATCTTTTAACTTTTATGTCAAGGCCTGACGCTAAATGTCAAATGTTGAGACGCGGCCCCTTATTGTGATACTCTTGAACCTAATCAACATAAAACATGAAAGAAAAAATCTTTTTTACAACCAAGAAAGGAAACAGGATCTGCGGGATATTATCAAATCCAACATCCCTGAAAGAAAAACCAATAATAATTTTATGCCATGGATTCTCCACAGGCAAGGGCGGACGCACTTATGTGAGATTAGAGGAAATCCTGAATGACAAGAAAATCTCTACCTTCCGTTTTGATTTTTTTGGCCACGGAGAAAGTGAAGGGAAATTCGAGGAGATTACAACTTCTGAAGCTGTTGACGATGTTTTAAGTGCCATCCAGTTCTTGAAAGAATCCGGCTACATAAAAATTGGTCTTGTTGGCTCAAGCTTTGGAGGGCTTGCCAGCATAATAACAGCCTCAAAAATAAAAAATTTATATGTTCTAGCCTTAAAATCTCCGGTCTCAGATTATGAGAGCATGGCAGTTGAATGGAACAATAAATACGAGATCAAAATCTGGGAAGAAAAAGGTTCTATCGATGTTAATGGCGTGGACGGTGAAAGGCGCAGACTAAACTATTCCTTTTATGAAGATGCAATAAGGATCAATGGATACGAGGCTGCCAAAAAAATAAAGATTCCCACTTTAATCGTTCATGGAGAAAAGGATGAAACTGTACCAATCGAACAAAGCCAGAAAACAGCAGGTTTAATAAAAAATTGCCGGTTGGAAACAATTAAAGGCGGAGACCACACATACTCAAAAGCGGAACACTTCGAAAAGATGCTGGATTTGATTTCAAGATTTATTTTCGAGAAGTCTTAGAGACGCATTTTGCTAAAGGAGATTCATAAACAAGACTGCAAATTTAACTTTGCAGGTGGCAGATAGATGTGGGGGGGGGATAGGTCAACATAACCTAATATTTTTATGAACTTTTTGTAATAAAAAATGTTTTAGAACAATGAAGGAAAAGGTTGAAATATCTAGTAGAAATGGGGCCTGTCCCCAATTTCCCTCCTGAATACCCTGTTGAACCGACAATAGAGGATGTACTTAGCGGGAAGGATACAGAAATAGAATTTGTGATGGGACTGATAAAAAAAGAAAAAGAGAAATAAATAGGTTAACAAAGCGACACAGAAAATTACCGGCTTTTCAGGGCAGCCAGCCGCCGCTGGGCTTCTTCTACTGTCTTCAGCCCTTTGTCGGCATTCTTCCAGACCTCAAGTGCCTTTTCATACTGCTCTATTGCTTTTGTATACTGACCTTTTTCTTCATAGAGTTTTGCCAGCCTGAAACGACCCAAGGGATGAAATAAAGGTCGATCCTCAGTTGCTTCCGAATTAAAGGTCATCAGCTTTTCATATTCTGCGATGGCTTTATTTATCTCACCTTTTTCCTGGAAGGCTTGTGCATAAAAATCAGCATCAAACGGGACATTCCTCCGTATAAATGATACATGAGACCTAAAACTCATTGGAAAAGATGGCCTTTTCTTATAAACAACAACTGCTTCATCCACAGAACCTTCTGCGAGAAGAACCATGCTGTATAAATAGTCATAAGAAGACTTAATGTCTTTATCTTCTTCGGATTTCAAGTCAGAAAGAAGAGGTTTCATTGCGGCCAATCGTGACTTTGCAGATTTTATCCTCCCTTCTTTCAAGTCCAACAGGCCATAGTAAAAATCGGATAGCATTGTATTTAATTTTTCAGAAGATATGTTGTTTTTAGTTCTAAAATCCATCCGGGCTTTTATGCTATCCCGCAAAAATTCTGTCTTTCCCCATTCATAATAAATCCATAATTTCATCCTTAATACAACATCTATTAAGTGATTATCTCCTAAGCTTCTTGCCAGCTCCTCTGCTTTGTCGATTGTTTTAAGGGATTGTTCAAGATTACCCAAAATATGTTGATAAAAACCTTTAAACTGATACCCTATTGACTTCATGGCATCAGAAGGAACCACACTGATATACTGATCAACCCATCTCATCGCTCCTTCGTAATTTTCTTCGAGGGCAAATATATAGGCTACTTTCCATGCCGAATCAAAGTCCGGTTTGAGTTCCAGTGCTTCCGTGAACTTTGCTTTTGATTCTTCGAGTTTTCCCATACGAAAGTAAAGCTCCCCCATGGAATCGTAAGGATTGGCATCTCCCGGAGAGATAGAAGCATATCTCTTAAAATATTCAAGGGCTTTGTCAAAATCATTTTGATAACTATATAAATAAGCGAGTTGATTGATGGCATAACCATATTTGGGATCGAGTTCCAGCGCCTTGTTGTACTTTTCGACTGCTTCATCATTCATCTTGTGGTTCTGGTAATACAAAGCCAAATCAAAGTGAACCCTCTTCTCTTTGGGATATTTCTTTTCAATATCTTCAAGAATCTTAAAATATTTTTTATCATCTTTACCTTCAAGTCTTGCATAAATAGCTTCTGCATAGAGACCTTCTTTTCCTGTTAATTTTTTCATGTACTTTTTAAACTTATCAAAAGCCTCCTGCCATCCCGCTCTATCACCTAACGCACCTTTTACCAGGGCTGTGTAATAATGTGCCATAACAAACTCAGGATCCAATTCTACAGCTCTCTCGAGGAAACGGAGGGAATCAGCAAAATAAAATTTCTCATAATCATCTCTTCCCCTTAAAAAATAGTTGTACGCTTCCATGGACGATGTTGTGACTTCTGCAATCTGCGATGAGTTTGCTCTTATTTTACGTTCGGATAAGCCAAATCCCCGGGAAATCTCCTTGCTTAATTCATCAATTTGATTTCTCAGGATGCTGCCTACTCCTTCTCCCCTGGAACTTGCGCTCTTTAAAAGCTCTTTTGTCTCAACATCTAAAACTTGTACATTAGTCGCAAACATCTCGTCAGCTTTTATGAAACTACCCAGGACGATGGCATTTATGCCTTCCATACGGCAGATCTCAAAACCAAGATCACTATTTATTACTTCCACGTCTTCTTTTCCTGACTGTTTGAGAAGATCATGCATCCTCTCCCATGTAGTTACGCGGAGATATCTGGACTGCTCAAGGCTTGTAATCAATAGATTTGGAATAGCTTCCTGAAGATAGTCGTATGAGTTCTCGCCTGTCTGGTTTTCAAAACTGATCACTACAACTGAAACCATATCCTCCAGTGGAACAGCTCCTGCTTTCACAGAAGCATATTTGAATCCAGCCATTCCTATAACTATAACTGCCAGCATTATAAGTGCGGGGAGAAGAAGTTTTTTCATATTAAATTTAACTGTAAACTCCCGCGTAGTTATAGGCTTCCTCTAAGAAACTTT
>Ga0209986_10000546_pt1 | contig 36359 bp, 35 predicted proteins | sample BlataG_FD_183168 | JGI IMG/M metagenome (GOLD analysis project Ga0209986, IMG submission 183168) | Deep subsurface microbial communities from Black Sea to uncover new lineages of life (NeLLi) - Black_00105 metaG (SPAdes) (version 2) | ecosystem: Environmental > Aquatic > Marine > Oceanic >... | reverse complement strand
AACTCGCCGGCGCTCTCAAGGATCTGCGTCGCAGCGTGCGCAGGTCCTCGTAGGGGCGGACGAGTTGGCCTGTAAGCCGGATCCTGTTCCGCTACGCCAGGCGTAGCGGCGGCGACCATCCATCTGGGCACACCGTCACCGGGTACCTCAAGCGGCCTACCCGCAGGCTCGGGCGAGCAGCCCTCGAGCGCCTGCGCAGCCGCACGGATGCGGCCTCTTGGCCTTGCTTCGGGTGGGGTTTACCAAGCCATCCCGGTCACCCGGGATGCTGGTGCGCTCTTACCGCACCGTTTCACCCTTACCGCCCCTCCCCGAGGGGTTGAGCGGCGGTCTGTTTTCTGTGGCACTGTCCCGCGGGTCACCCCGGATTGCCGTTAGCAATCACCCTGCTCTGTGAAGTCCGGACTTTCCTCGACCCACCGAAATGAGCCGCGGCCGCCCGGCCAACTCGTCCGCATCCAATAACGTACTGCGCGGTGGTGATCTTCCGCGAATACGGCCTCAGCCGTTCTTGCGGTAGACCAGCCAGCGCAGTTCGATCGGGCTCTGCTCACGCGGGACGTCGAACACGTCCAACCCGCAGACCCAGTTCACATACCAACTGGTGGGAGGCCACTTCTCCGCGGGCAGATGGGCCTTCTCGTAGTCGTGGACCGAGTCGTCGGCGACCAGTTCCAGCGGCAGACCGGCTGCCGCCTCGGCGAGTTCGGGGTAGGTGAAGATCGAGGTGTAGGTCTGCTGCCCCAGTTCTCGCGTGGCGTCATCGGGCTGATACCCGTCGCGGGCCAGGAAGACGTTGAACACCAACTGAGCGCCCGGGGCCAGACATGCCGCCGCCAGTTCGAACATCCGCCGGACCTGATCGGTGGTCCGGAAGTCCGACACCACCTCGGACAACAGGATGAGCTGGTAGTCGGTTCGCAGATCCTCGACGGTCTCGAAGACGTCGCGCCGAAGGACCCGGACATCGAGGCCCTCCCGACGGGCCTCGTCGGTCAGAATTTCGGCGAATTTGATAGTCATTTCGACGGCGTCCACCGGATGGCCCCGGCGCGCCAACGCCAGGCTGTTACGGCCGGTGCCGGCACCGATGTCGAGCACCGGGAAGCCGGCCGGGTCGGCCGCTCCGGTAGCCAGATCCCACACCCGAGCGTCCGGTTCGGTGCCGAACAGCGGCGGCTCGCGGGTGCCAACCCAGTTGTCGTAGGCCTCGCCCACGGTGAACCATTGCGCCTTGACGTTATAACTCGCGGTCAGACCCACCGGTGATTCGTAGCTGATCACGATATTGGACCGCGGCGAGGCGTCGTAGGCGAGTGCCAACTGCCCGGCCAGCACCTCCCGGAGGTGCGCGAGATCCTCGGCACTGAACTGCACCCCCATCGCGGCGAAGGTGTCGTCGCACATCGTGACGTAGTCCTCCAGCATGCCGGGGACCGCCGGAAGGGTGATCTCACCGCGGCCGACCGCCCGGCGCATCAGGCGTCGGGTCATCGACGGGCGAAGCGCGGATTCGGGGGGCATTTTCTCCATCCCACTCATTTACCCGACCCCGGGCTGCGGCGCAGCAGGATCACGTTGTCGACCAGGACGGCCTCCTCGCCGTCGGGCCCCCGCGCCACACGGTCGGCGCTCTCCACCCGAATCCGCTCCCACTGCCCGGAGTCCAGCGCGAGCCCGGCGACGACGGACTCCGCGGAGGGAAACTCGTGGTGGTGCAGTTTCGAGGCCCAGGGCGGTGCGGCGGCGTGGTCCACGATCAGCAGGGTGCCCCCGGGCGCCAGCGAGGCGGCGGCCCGGCGCAGGATGGCCGATCGGTCCATCTCCAGGGTGCTGTGCAGGAACTGTGCCGAAACGAGATCGAAGGGGCCGTCCGGAAAGCTGCTGGTCAATTCGTGTTGCTGGAAGTCGATGCGGCCGGCCAGCCCGCGCTCGACGGCGGCGGCCCGCGCCCTGCTCAGCGCGGTGTCCGAGATGTCGACGGCGGTGACCGTCCAGCCGTGCTCAGCAAGCCAGATCGCGTCGGCCCCCTCCCCGCAGCCGAGGTCGAGCGCCCGAGTGCCGGCGATCTCTGGGACAACCTCGGCCAGCCGGGCGTTCACCCGTCCGCTCCAGACCTGCGGCTTGGCCGTGTAGTGCTCCTCCCAGGTGGCGTGGTGGTCACCGGCGGATCCGGTCATCGGGCTCTCCTGTTCATCCGTTCAGATACGAGGTGTCGTTGACCAACCGCACCGACGCGCCATCATCGGGGTAGAACTCGGCGATGCTCAGCGAGGCCAGATCAAGGTGCAGGCGGTGCAGGACGGACGCTCCCGCACCCAGTGCGAGTCGCAACAGGGTCTTGATGGGAGTCACGTGCGAGACCACCAACACCGTGGAATCACCGTGGTGCGCGACGATTCGGTCCCGGGCACGCCGCACCCGGTGGGCCACCTCATCGAAGCTCTCCCCACCCGGGGCGGGCAGGCTGGTGTCGCGGAGCCACCGGCCGTGCAGGTCCGGTTGACGTTGGGCCGCCTCGAGGAAGGTCAGTCCCTCCCACTCGCCGAAATCGGTCTCGATGAGGTCGTCGTCGACCTGCACCGGCAGCCCGAGCGCGCCGGCCGCGGCCTCGGCGGTGTCATAGGCCCGCTGCAGCGGCGAGGTGACGACCGCCGAGATGCCGCCCTTGCCGGACAGGTACCGAGCGGCGTCGGCGGCCTGGCGACGGCCGACGTCGGTGAGTTCGGGATTGCCGCGCCCGGAGTAGCGACGCTGCCGGGACAGCGCGGTCTGGCCGTGGCGGAGCAACAACAGACGGGTCGGACCGCCGGCATTACCGGTCCACGTCGACGGCGGCACCGCAACCGCATCGGGCGGCGGGTCTGCGGCGCGCCGCACCTCCGGGGCCGGGCCGGAGGCAGGCGGGTCCGATCCCGCTGCCGCGGCGTCCATCGCCTCGTTGGCCAGCCGGTCGGCGTGGGAATTCCGTTCCCGTGGAATCCAGCTGAAGCTGACCACGTGGAACGTCGACGCCAGCGCCCGGGCCTGCTGATGCAGTTCGGCCATCGCGGGGTGCTTGACCTTCCAGCGGCCGGCCATCTGCTCGACGACGAGTTTGGAATCCATCCGCACGGACACCTCGTCGGCACCCAGGCGGCGGGCCTCCTCCAGGCCGGCGATCAGACCGCGGTACTCGGCGACATTGTTGGTGGTCACCCCGATCGCCTGCTTGTGCTCGGCCAGGACGGTAGCGTGGTCATCGGCCCACACCACGCACCCGAATCCGGCCGGGCCGGGATTGCCGCGAGAACCGCCATCGGCCTCGACGATGACTTTCACCAGACCTCTTTCACCAAGCGGATCACCCGACAGGCCCGGTGATCCGCAGCAGGATCGCCCCGCACTCCGAGCAACGCAGCACCTCGTCCTCGGCCGCCGCCGAGATTCGGGACAGTTCGCCGCGGTCGAGTTCGATGCGACACGCCCCGCATCGCCCGCCGAGCAGCCGGCCTGCGCCGATTCCCGATGTACTTCGTTGCCGCTCATAGAGCTTCACTAGATCGCCGTCCAGACCGGCAACCACCTCCGCGCGCCGGGCGGTCCGCTCGTCACGCGCCTGCTCGACCTCGGCGAGCGCCTCGTCGCGAGCCTGCCGGGCGGCGGATAACTCGGTGTCCAAACGGTCGAGGGTGGCTTGTTCGGCGGTCTGATCGGCGGCCAGTTGCTCGCGGCGTTCCATCACCTCCAGCAACGTGTCCTCGAGGTTGGCCTGCCGGCGCTCCAGGGTCCCCAGCTCGTGCTGCAGGTCCGCAAGCTGCTTGGAGTCGCTCACCGATCCGGAAGTCAACAGGCCGCGGTCACGGTCCTCCCGCTGGCGGACGGTGTCGACCTCCGACTCCAGCTTCGCCACTTGGCCGTCGAGGTCCTCGCAGGCGATGCCGAGGACCGCGAGGCGGTCAGCAACCGCCTGATGCTCGGCCTGGACCTCCTCATAGCGCTGCTGCTCGGGCAGGTGCGTGGCGCGGTGCGCCAGGCGGCCCAGCTCGGCGTCGACGCCAACCAGCTCCAGCAGGGAATGTTGCTGCCAGGCATCAGCTTTCATGATCGCCTCTCGGTGTAGTCGATATTCCACGGGTCGGTGCGAATCGGGCACACCGCGACGCAGAGTGCGTCGCCGAAGTGTGACCGCAGCAGTTCGGCGGCCTGAGCGCACCAGGGGTACTCGCTGGCCCAGTGCGCGACATCGACCAGGCCGACATCGCTGCGCCGGCGATGCTCATCGGCAGGGTGATGCCGAAGGTCGGCGGTGAGGTAGGCCTGCACCCCGGCGGCAGCGGCGGCGGCCAGCAACGAGTCTCCGGAGCCGCCGCAGACGGCGACCCGGGTGACCATCGCATCGGGATCCCCCGCCGCGCGCACACCCCAGTTCGTCTGCGGCAGAACGGTACCCGCCATTGCGACGAAATCGGCGAACCGAAGCGGCCGGGCCAGCACACCGATGCGGCCGATACCCGTGCCGCTCGGCAACGCCGCGAAGCTGACGACGTCGAAGGCCGGCTCCTCGTAGGGATGCGCGGTACGCATCGCGGCGAGAACCGCGGCCCGGACACCGGCCGGGGCGATCACCTCGATGCGCTCCTCGGGCACCCGTTCGATCTGTCCGGACCTGCCGATCGCCGGCGAGGCGCCGGTACCCGGCAGAAACTGGCCGGTGCCCGCCACGCTCCAGCTGCACTGTGAGTAATCGCCGATCTGCCCGGCGCCCGCGGCGAAGAGCGCGGCCCGCACCGCGTCGGCGGCATCGGCCGGGACGAAGACCCCCCATTTGTCCAGCGCCGCCGTGCCGGTGGCCGGATCAAGGACCGACTCCACCGTCAGTCCCAGCACCTCAGCCAGCGCGTCCGAGACGCCCGGGAAGGCGGCGTCGGCGTTGGTATGGGCGGTGAACAATGCGGCGCCGCCGCGGATCAACCGGTGGATCAGCGCACCCTTGGGCGTGCTGGCGGCCACGGTGTCCACCCCGCGGAGCAGCAGCGGATGGTGCGCCAGCAGCAAACCGCGGGGCCCGACACTCTCCACCACCGCGGCGGTGGCATCCACGGCCACGGTCACCGTGTCGATCAGGTCATCCGGGTCGCCGCAGACCAGCCCCACCGAGTCCCAATCGTGCGCCAGACCGGGCGGATAGGCATCGTCGAGCACGGCCAACACCTCGGCCAGCCGCACACTCATCGCAACCCCTCCGCGACGGCGGCCACCAGCACCGGCCAGTCCGGACGTACCGCCGCCCGCAAATAGTCCGCCGGCAGCCCGACGAAGGTATCGCAGCGACGCACCGCAATCCCGTTGGCCTTGAGATGCTTTCGCATCAGGGTGGCATCCGGCACGGCGAACGTCACGAACGGTGCATGACCCTGGACAACGTGTAGTCCCAGTCCACCCAGGGCCGCGGACATCTCGGCCCGCAGCGCCGACAGCACCTGCGCGCCGGCCCGCGCCTGGGCCACCGCGGCGGGTGTGCAGCAGGCGGCAATCGCCTCCAACTGCAGCGTCCCGAGCGGCCAGTGCGGCCGCCGCGCCGCCAGCCGGGCGAGCACCTCGGGTGCGCCCAGCGCGTAGCCGACCCGGAGTCCGGCCAGCGACCAGGTCTTGGTCAGGCTGCGCAGCACCAACAGATCGGGCAGTTGCAGCTCGGCAACAGACTCCGGCTCATCCGGGATAGCGTCGGCGAACGCCTCGTCCACCACCAGCAGCCGTCCCGGCCGGCGCAGGCCCAGCACCGACTCCCGCGGGTGCAGCACCCCGGTCGGGTTGGTCGGGTTGCCGAGCACCACCAGATCGGCGGCCGCCGGGACGACCGCATCGGCAAGCCGGAACGGTGGTGGCAGGACCACCTGCCGCAGCGGAATTCCGGCGGCGGACAGCGCCGCCTCGGGCTCGGTGAACGATGGGGCGATCAACGCCGCCGACCGCGGTTGCAGGGCCGGCAGCAGGGCGAAGCCCTCCGATCCGCCGGCCAGCAGCAGGACCCGATCCTCCGGCACACCGTGACGGCGGGCTACCGCCGTTGTCGCCGCGGCGTGATCGGCGGCGCTGGGATACCCGGCGAGATCGGGCAGCCGGCCGGCCAGCCGCCGCAGCAGCCAATCAGGCGGGGCACCGTGGCGCACGTTGACGGCGAAGTCGAGTTCACCGGGCACCGCCGCCCGGTCACCGTGGTAGCGCGATCCCGGGCGTACCTGCCCCCGCGCAGCCCGATCACTCACCAGATGCACAGTAGTCGCCGGGCCTGTCGGTCGAGCCGACGATGCGGCCGGGGACGGGTCAGCCACAATGGAGCGGTGAGCCCCACAGCCGCCGGCGCCCGTCCACAGTTGGTGATCTTCGATCTCGACGGCACGCTGACGGATTCGGCCGACGGCATCGTGGCCAGTTTCCGGCACGCCCTCGCCGAGATCGGCGCCGAGGTGCCCGACGGCGATCTCGCCGGTCGCATCGTCGGCCCGCCGATGCACACCACGCTGGCGGCACTGGGTCTCGGCGACCGGGTCGACGAGGCGGTCGCCGCCTACCGGGCCGACTACACCAGTCGCGGGTGGGCGATGAACACCGTGTTCGACGGTGTCACCGAACTGCTGACCGATCTGCGCGAAGCCGGGGTGCGACTGGCGGTGGCCACCTCCAAGGCCGAACCGACCGCGCGCCGGATCCTCGAGCACTTCGAGATGGCGGCCCACTTCGAGGTGATCGCCGGGGCCAGCCTGGACGGGACGCGGGCCGCCAAAGCCGAGGTGCTGGCTCACGCGTTGGCACAGCTGGAACCGCTGCCCGAGCGGGTACTGATGGTGGGCGACCGCGCCCACGACGTGGAGGGCGCCGCCGAGCACGGGATCGCCACCGTGGTGGTGGGCTGGGGCTATGGAGGGTCCGATTTCCTGGATCCGCACGTTGCGGGGCGGGCGACCCACGTCACCACGATCGACGACCTGCGGGAGGCCCTCGGTGTCTGAGCCCCGTATCCCGCTTCATGTCACCTTCGTCTGCACGGGCAACATCTGCCGGTCGCCGATGGCGGAGAAGATGTTCGCCCAGCAGATTCTGCAGCGCGGGCTGGCCGATGCGGTCCGGGTGAGCAGCGCGGGTACCGGGGACTGGCATGCCGGCGGCGGTGCCGATGACCGCGCGGTACGGGTGCTGCGGGACCGGGGCTACCCGGCCGAGCACCGGGCCGCCCAGGTCGGCGCGGACCACCTGGCCGCCGATATGGTGGTGGCGTTGGGGCGCAACCACCTCCGACTGCTCGCCGACTATGGGGTACCACCGCAGCGGCTGCGAATGCTGCGGTCGTTCGAACCCCGGTCCAGTGCCCATGCACTCGACGTCGAAGACCCCTACTACGGCGACCACACCGATTTCGACGCTGTGTTCACCGTCATCGAAGCGGCCCTGCCGGGTCTGCACGCCTGGGTCGACGAGCAGCTGGCCGCCCGGGACTCCACCGGCCGTGAGGGGTCGAACTGATGCGCCGGTTGGCTTTCCTGTTTCGGCCCGGGTGGGTCGCCCTGGCACTGGTGGTGGCCGCGTTCACCTATCTGGCCTTCACGGTGCTGGCACCGTGGCAGCTGGGCAAGAACACCACCACCTCCCGGGAGAACCGGCAGATCGAGGCGTCCCTGACGGCCGATCCGGTGCCGGTGACAGACTTTCTGCCGCAACAGGATTCGTCGGCCCCCGACGCGCAGTGGCGCCGGGTCACCGCGACCGGCCGGTACCTGCCCGGCACCCAGGTACTGGTCCGGCTCCGGGTGGTCGGCGCGGCCCCGGCCTACGAGGCGCTCTGCGCATTCGCCGTCGACGGCGGGCCCACCGTGCTGGTCAACCGCGGCTACATCGCCCCCGAACAAGGCACCGCGGTGCCGCCGATCGCAGCGCCACCGACCGGAACCGTGACCATCACCGCACGGCTGCGCGATTCGGAGACCACCTCGGCGGAGCGCAGGCAACCATTCACCGAGTCAGGCTTCCTGCAGGTGTACGCGATCGACACGAGCCAGATCGCCGAACTCGTCAAGACCCCGTTGGCCGGCTCCTACCTCCAGTTGACGGACAACCAGCCGGGGGTGCTCAAAGCCCTACCACTCCCCCAACTCGACGCCGGACCGTTCCTGTCTTACGGGATTCAGTGGATCGCCTTCGGCATCCTCGCCCCGATCGGCCTCGGTTATTTCCTCTACAGCGAGATCCGGATACGCCGCCGGGAGGCCGCGGCCCGGGCCGGCGCCGAGTCCGATTCCGCCGCGGGCATTCCCGCCCAGCCGGTCACCGTCGAGGAGAAACTGGCCGACCGGTACGGACGCCGGCGCTGAGGGCCAGCGCCACGACCACCGCGGCACCCTGAACCCACCGGGACAGCCGCACCGCCCGGCGCAGATCCCCCGGCCCCGGTGCGGGGCCGGCGCCGAGCGTGGGCCGGATCTCCAACTGGTGGCGGTACTGGGTGGGGCCGCCCAGCCGGATGCCGAGTGCACCGGCGAACGCCGCCTCCGGTACGCCGGCGTTGGGACTCGGATGACGGGCGGCATCGCGCCGCCAGGCCCGCACCGCACCGGCCGGCGACCCACCGACCAGGCCCGCGAACGCCACGGTCAGCACGCCGGTCACCCTGGCCGGCAGGTAGTTGGCGGCGTCATCGGATCGGGCGGCAGCCCAACCGAATCGGGCATAACGCGGCGACCTGTTGCCGATCATCGCGTCCAGCGTGTTGATCCCGCGGTAGGCCAGGACCCCCGGAACCCCGGCTACCGCCACCCACACCAGCGGCGCAACCTGCGCATCCGAGGTGTTCTCCGCCACCGATTCGCAGGCCGCGCGGGCCAGCCCCGAGCCGTCGAGAACCGAGGGGTCGCGACCGCACAGCGACGGCAGCAATTCCCGGGCACCGTCGAGGTCCCCCGCCTCGAGTCGGTCGGCCATCGCCGATCCGGTCCGCGCCAGCGTCGTCCCGCCCAACGCCGCCCAGGTTGCCGCGGCCGTCAGCACAGCGGCCGCCGGTCCGCGCCCGGCCCGGCCTTGCAGCAGCGCCCCGGCGCCAGCCAGCGCTCCCACCAGAACCGCGGTGTGCAGCACTCCCGCGGCCCGGCCATCGCGGTAGCTGAACCTCTCAAGAATCGTTGCACACCAACCGAATCCCGCCACCGGATGACCACGTCGCGGGTCGGCGAACAGCGCGTCGGCAACGAAACCCGCCGCGATCCCGGCGGCTCGCCACCGGTCTCGCAACCTCACCCCGGCAGCTTCTCACACATGATCTACTGCAGAGAAAGAGTCCGACGGAAGCGAAGCAATGCCAGATCGAATTCTCAAGGCCGGAACCATCATCACCATGGATCCGAGCCGGCCCCGGGCTGAGGCGGTCGCCGTCGCCAACGGCCGGATCACCGCGGTCGGATCACTCGACGAGTGCCGCGCCGCGGCACCGGGCGCCGAGGTGGTCGACACCGGCGCGGCCGCCCTGCTGCCCGGCCTGGTGGAGCCGCACAGTCACCCGATGATGAGCGGTGTCGCCCTGAACCCGCCGGCTCGCAACATCACCCCGTTCAACGATCCGCATTGGTCGGACGTGCAGAAGGTTTTCACGGCCGCCATCGCCGAGACCGACCCGAGCACACCGCTGTTGTTCTCGGGCTTCGACGCACTGCTTCACCAGCGGCCCGCACCGGAGGCGTCCGAACTGGACACGATCTTCGGGGACCGGATCGCGGTCATCGTCGACAACTCCGGACATGGCGTGTACTTCAACACCGCGCTGATGAAGTCCAAGGGCTGGGACGTCAACCCGCCTGCCGACCCGGTCGGGGCGCATTTCGGCCGCAATCCCGATGGCAGCCTCAACGGCCAGGGCTTCGAAACCGGGGTGCTGTTCGCCGTGGTCGGCGATATCCTCGCCACCCTGGGGAACCCACTGCTGGCCGCCGCGGAGTATTACGCCACGATGGCGCAGGCAGGTCTGACCTCCACCTCGGATATGACCTTCGACCTCACTCTCAAAGGCGGGTACGAGTCGTTGGCGGCGGCCTCGTCCTGCCCGCTGCGGGTCAGCATGTGGGAGGTCTCCACCAGCGATACCTTCACCGAGCCAACATCCTTCGCCGCGGGAGACGAGTGGCTGATCAAGCAGGGCGTCAAACTGTGGACCGACGGCTCCCCGTGGGTGGGCAACATCGGCATCTCGTTCCCCTATCTGGACAGCGAGGCCACCCGGCTGGCCGGTATCGACCCGGCCAAGGCGGGCGGACCGCAGTCGATGAACTACACCCGCGCCCAACTGGACGCCATCCTGGACAAGGCGGGACCGGCCGGCTGGCAGATGGCACTGCACGCCAACGGAGATCTGGCCATCGATCTGGCGCTGGATGCCTACGAGGCGGCGCTGAAGCGGCACAACCTGATCGGCACCGATCACCGTTGGCGCATCGAGCACCTCGGCGCGGGCACCCGACGCCACTTCGACCGGGCCGCCGAACTCGGCGTCTACACCTCGATGGCGCCGTTCCAGTACTACTACTGGGGCGATCTGCTGGACGGGCAGATGTTCGACCACGAGCACGGTGCCCACTGGCAGTCCTTCGGGGATGCCGCGGCCTCCGGTGCGGTGGTGTCGTTCCATAACGACGGTTCGGTATCCCCGCCGTCGCCGATCCTCAACATCGCGACCGCGGTGACCCGTCGCACCCGTTCCGGAGCGGTACACGCACCCGATCAGACCATGCCACTGGAGCAGGCGTTGCGGGCGCACACCATCGACGCCGCGCGCACCCTGCACCGGGAGGCGCTCGTCGGCTCGATCGCCCCCGGCAAACTGGCCGACTTCACCGAACTCGCGGCCGACCCCTACACCGTCGACCCCATCGCGCTAGCGGAGAAGGCCGCGGTGCGGAGCACCTGGCTGGCCGGCGAGCGAACCGACCTTGACGCATTCCTCGGCGCAGTGCGCGGTACCGACGCCGCCCCGCACGCACATCTGGCCGAGCACCCGGCCAGGGGTGGCTGCTGCTGACCCGCACTTGTCGTACCCCCCGCCTAGAGTTCGCGGTGCATAGCCGGATTCGATACGGGGGGTAGACGAAATGGCAGGTTCATCGGACGGGACCAGACGGGGCGGGGCCCCGGAGACGTGGCCGGAGTACCTGCGCCGCATCAGCGGCGGGGCTACCCAGGCCCAGATCGCCGAGCGCATCGGCATCGGCCGACTCTCGGTGTGCAACTGGTTGCACGGCAAGACGCAACCCAAGGCCGAAACGGTGATCAGCGTGGCCCGGGCCTTCGGCCGCTCCCCGGTCGAGGCTCTGGTGGTGGCGTCCTATCTGGGCACCGAGGAGGTCGGCGATCCGGTTGAGGTGAGCGTCTCGCTGGAACAGGTCCTCGGCGAGTTACTCGGAGCCGAGGTTCTGCGTCGGCTGACCAGGTTGGAAAGCCTGGCCGGCACGGTTTGAGCCCGCCGGAAGCGGGACACGCGTAGCTTGGGCCGCGATGATTCCGCCCCAGAAGCAGATGACCGGGATGCTGGGACACCCGGTGGCTGAGAACCCGATTGACCGGATGTTCGACGCGGTCTATTCCCACTACGGTCTGCCCTGGCAATTCTGGAAGAGCGATATCGCCGACGAACGGGACCTCGCACTGGCCGTTGCCGCCCTGCGGCCGCTGGGCTATCGGGGCGTGGGGATCACAGTTCCCTACAAAGTGGCGGTGATCGAGTGTCTCGACGCCGTCGACGACGACGTGCGCGCCATCGGTGCCGCCAACTACGTCACCATCGAGCAGGGCCGGCTGATCGGCCACAACAACGACGGCAAGGGGGTCGTCGGGGCCATCGAGAAGGTGACGCCACTGGGCGGCCACCGAGTCGTGATGCTGGGCGCCGGAGGCGCCGGGCGGGCGATGGCGATGGAGATCGCCCGGGCAGGTGCCGAGCATCTGACCCTGGTAACACGGCGGGAAGCCCAGGGATCCGAGGTGGCCGCGCGTGTGCAGGAGGTCACCGGGGCGCCCTGCCGCTGGCAGCCGTGGAGCGCGCCGATAGCCGTCCCCGAGCACACCACCCTGCTGATGAATGCCACCCACCTGGGGTGTGCGCCGGAGCTGGAACCGGTTCCGGTGAACTGGGATTCGGTGACTCCGGACTGCGTTGTGGTGGATGTGATCACCAATCCCCGGATCACTCCCTTCCTGGACACCGCCGCCCAACGCGGCTGCCGCATCGTCGACGGGGTGGAGATGCTGGTCCAGTTGGCGATGGAGATATTCCAGCGCTGGACTGGGGTGACACCCGAGGAAGCCGTCTTTCAGGCGGCGGTGGCAGACGCCCTCGGCGAGGACGCCCCGGAGATGGTGGGCGTGGACGGTATCGAACCGCCGACCGCTGGTGTGTAAAACCAGAGCTCTACCACTGAGCTACACGCCCGTGCCACGGGCAGCGCTACACGCCCGTGCCCGGGCAGGCTACCCGCCACCGGTGCGGGTTGGAAAATCGCGCGTCAGGCCTTGAGCGTCGCCAGGGCGTCGGTCCACACCTTCTGATCACGGGCCTCACCGGGCTGATTGCACTCGGCGAACCGGATCACCCCCGCGCGGTCGATGACGAAGGTTCCGCGATTGGCGAAGCCGCCATCGCCGTTGAACACTCCGTACGCCTGCGCCACCGCGCCGTGCGGCCAGAAATCGGAAAGCACCGGGAAGGTGAACCCGCTCTCGGTGGCCCAGATCTTGTGCGTCGGGGGTGGCCCCACCGACACCGCAAGGGTGGCGGTGTCGTCATTGTCGTAGGTGGGCAGATTATCCCGGACCTCGTCGAGTTCACCCTGGCAGATGCCGGTGAAAGCCAGCGGGAAGAACACCAGCAGCACATTCTTGCGGCCCCGGAAGTCACTGAGGCTGACCGGCTGACCGTTCTGGTCCTTGAGGGTGAAGTCCGGGGCCTGCGCCCCGACCGACAGTGTCATGAATGCCTCCCGGCCGCCTTGGACTTGGGCTGTACCAGCCGGCTGCCGATCCAGTCACCGAGATTCGCCGACGATGTCTGCATCAGACCTGCGGTGGGGGCTGCCTCGGCGATATCCGCCGGCAGCACGTGACCGGGTTTTCCGGTCTTGGGCGTCAGAACCCAGATGATCCCGTCCTCGGCAAGCGGGGTGATGGCGTCCATCAACCGATCCACGAGGTCCCCGTCGCCGTCTCGCCACCACAGCAGCACCACATCGATCACCTCGTCGGCATCCTCATCGAGAAGGTCGCTGCCGCAGGCCTCCTCGACATCGAACCGGATGCCGTCATCGGAATCGTCGTCCCAACCCAACTCCTGGACGATCTGATCGGGGTGGATGTCCAGCCGCTGTGCGTAGCTTCGCCCGCCGTCACCCAAGGCGACCACCGTCTCAGACCTCCTCTTGCGTCGACCGCCTGTTGTGCGCCTATCGTCGCACGACCGGCCCCGGTCGTTCTCGTCGCGGTCGGTTATCGGTACATAACGTCGCAAAGATCCAGGGCATTCGACCTGGCATCGTTGAGTTCGGTGATGACCGTGTTGAACTCAGCCGGCGGCGCCTGGTTGGTGATCGCCTCGGCGGTGTTGAGGGCACTGGCGACCCAGCCCAGGAACACTTCCGCGAGTTCGTCGGGCACGATCTCGCTGATGCTGTTCTCCACCGCTTCCGCGCTCTGGATCAACGCATCGACGGCCGGCACCTCGGTGGCCCCGACATCTCCACCCTCCTCGTTGAACGCGTCGACATAGTCGTTCACCGCGTCGATGGCCTCGGCGCTGCTGATCGCCAGGGTCTCGCAGGTCGCCAGGGCGGCCTGCGCGGTCATCGAGGCCTGCCGCTGCGACTCCCGGGCACTGGAACTCGCCGCGGACTGCGATGACGACAGCGACATCGACGTGCGGTAGGCCGGGGCTTCCTCGGCATTCACGGCGGCGTCACCCCCGGTGACGGTGGTACATCCCGCCGCCCCCATGGACAGCACTGCAGCACCGGCGGCCAGAACTCCGGCGATGCGCAAACCCCGCGCGGTTCCGCTCAGCACGGTTGCAGACGTTACCGGGTAACCGCCCGGATGGGCGCGCGGCGCGAACTCTGCGTCGCGAGCGGCCTCGGTGCGGCACGATAGGGCGGTAATCAATCCCACCCCTGCCCCAAGCCACCGAGGAGCGGAAGTGACGGCCCAGTTCGCGCGCGATCAACGGAGTCAAGGCCCGGGTGGTTCACCCGAATCCGATCGGGTTCGGGTGATTCGCGACGGTGTCGCCTCCTACCTGCCCGATATCGACCCCGAGGAGACCTCGGAGTGGCTGGAGTCGTTCGACGACCTGCTGTCGCGTTCCGGCCCGGCGCGTGCCCGATACCTGATGCTGCGCCTGCTTGAGCGGGCCGGCGAACAACGCGTGGCGCTGCCCGCGCTGACCTCGACGGACTATGTCAACACCATTCCCACCGAATTGGAACCGTGGTTCCCCGGTGACGAGGACGTCGAGCGCCGCTACCGACGCTGGATCCGATGGAACGCCGCCATCATGGTGCATCGCGCCCAGCGCCCCGGGGTCGGTGTCGGCGGGCACATCTCCACCTACGCGTCGTCGGCAGCGCTCTACGAGGTGGGTTTCAACCACTTCTTCCGCGGCAAGTCCCACCCCGGTGGCGGCGACCAAGTCTACATCCAGGGCCACGCGTCGCCCGGAATCTATGCCCGCGCCTTCCTCGAGGGCCGGTTGTCCGCCAACCGTCTTGACGGCTTCCGTCAGGAGCACAGCCACCCCGGTGGCGGACTTCCGTCCTACCCGCATCCCCGGTTGATGCCGGACTTCTGGGAGTTCCCGACGGTGTCGATGGGCCTGGGTCCGATGAACGCCATCTACCAGGCCCGGTTCAACCACTACCTGCACGACCGCGGTATCAAGGACACCTCCGACCAGCATGTCTGGGCATTCCTCGGCGACGGCGAGATGGACGAGCCGGAGAGCCGCGGACTGATCCAGGTCGCCGCCAACGAGGCGCTGGACAACCTCACCTTCGTGGTCAACTGCAACCTTCAGCGCCTCGACGGGCCGGTTCGCGGCAACGGCAAGATCATCCAGGAACTGGAGTCGTTCTTCCGCGGCGCCGGCTGGAACGTCATCAAGGTGGTGTGGGGACGCGAGTGGGACGCCCTGCTGCAGGCCGATAAGGACGGCGCGCTGGTGAACCTGATGAACACCACCCCGGACGGGGACTTCCAGACGTACAAGGCCAATGACGGTACCTACGTCCGCGAGCACTTCTTCGGCCGCGACCCCCGCACCAAGGCGCTCGTGCAGAACATGTCCGACGCCGAGATCTGGAACCTCAAGCGCGGCGGCCACGACTACCGCAAGGTGTATGCCGCCTACCGCGCCGCGATGGATCACAAGGGTCAGCCGACGGTGATCCTGGCCAAGACCATCAAGGGCTACACACTCGGCTCGCACTTCCAGGGCCGCAACGCCACCCACCAGATGAAAAAGCTTGCGCTGCAGGACCTCAAGGATTTCCGGGACTTCATGCGGATTCCCATCAGTGACGCCCAACTGGAGGAGAACCCGTACCTCCCGCCGTACTACCACCCGGGTCCGGACACCCCGGAGATTCGGTACCTGCTCGACCGGCGGACCGCGCTCGGCGGTTTCCTGCCCGAGCGCCGCACCACGTCCAAAGCTCTGGCACTGCCGCCGAGCGAGGTCTACAAGCCGTTGAAGGCCGGCTCGGGAAACCAGGCCGTGGCCACCACCATGGCGACCGTGCGGATTTTCAAGGAACTGCTGCGCGAAGCCGGCGATAACGCCGTTGGTCGGCGCATCGTGCCGATCATCCCCGACGAGGCCCGGACCTTCGGCATGGACTCGTGGTTCCCGACGCTGAAGATCTACAACCGCAACGGTCAGCTCTACACCGCCGTCGACGCCCAACTGATGCTGGCCTACAAGGAGAGCGAGAAGGGCCAGATCCTGCACGAGGGCATCAACGAGGCCGGCTCCACCGCGTCGTTCACCGCGGTCGGCTCGTCCTACTCGACGCACAACGAGCCGATGATCCCCGTCTACATCTTCTACTCGATGTTCGGCTTCCAGCGCACCGGTGACAGCTTCTGGGCCGCCGCCGACCAGATGGCCCGCGGCTTCGTGCTGGGTGCCACCGCGGGGCGCACCACGCTCACCGGCGAGGGTCTGCAGCACGCCGACGGCCACTCCATGCTGCTGGCGTCGACCAACCCCGCGGTGGTGGCCTACGACCCGGCGTTCGCCTACGAACTCGCCCATATCGTCGAGAGCGGGCTGAACCGGATGTTCGGCAAGGACCCGGAGAACGTGTTCTTCTACATCACCATCTACAACGAGCCCTACCTCCAGCCCGCCGAGCCGGAGAACCTCGATGTCGAGAACCTGTTGCGCGGGATGTACCGCTACCGGCCGGCCGGCCAGCCGCGCACCAGCACCGCCCAGATCCTGGCCTCCGGCGTGGCGATGCCGGACGCCCTGCGGGCCGCCGACATGCTGGCGCAGCGCTGGGACGTGGCTGCCGACGTGTGGTCGGTGACGAGCTGGAATGAACTGCACCGTGACGGCCTGGCAGTCGAAAAGGAGATCCTGCGCCACCCGGACCGGCCGGCCCCGACACCGTTCGTCACCCGGGTGCTGAGCCGGACGACCGGTCCGGTGGTCGCCGTATCGGACTGGATGCGGGCGGTTCCCGAGCAGATCCGGCCCTGGGTGCCGAACACCTACGTCACCCTGGGGACCGACGGGTTCGGATTCTCCGACACCCGCCCGGCCGCGCGCCGCTACTTCAACACCGACGCCGAGTCGGTGGTGGTGGCGGTGCTCGAGGCGCTGGCCCGCGACGGCGAGATCGATCCGTCGGTTCCGGTCGCGGCCGCCCGGGAGTACCGCATCGACGATGTGCTGGCGGCCCCCGAGCAGACCTCGGACCCCGGAGTGGCTTAGCCACGACATCAGGACCCGGAGTGGCTTGAGGGCGCCCAAGCCACGGCAGCGATTTTTTTGGCGGATCCCGCCAAAATGTGCCGTAGGTTTTAGACGTGACCGACAAGCCGCCAGCCGAGCAACCGCACTCAACCCTGGAGCTGCTCGCCGACGTGCCGGACTCCACCCTGCGCCGGCTCAAGGGCTACTCCGGTCGGCTGGCCACCGAGGCCGTACAGGCGATGCAGGCCCGGCTGCCGTTCTTCGGCGATCTGGAAGCCTCCCAGCGAGCCAGCGTGCAACTGGTGGTCCAGGCGGCGGTGGTCAACTTCGTCGAGTGGGTGCGCAATCCCACCAGCAATGTCGGCTACACCGCGCAGGCCTTCGAACTGGTGCCCCAGGACCTGACCCGCAGGATCGCCCTGGCGCAGACGGTCGACATGGTTCGGGTGACGATGGAGTTCTTCGAGGAGGTCGTCCCGATGGCGGCCCGCAACTCCGAGCAACTGACGGCGCTCAAGGTCGGGATACTGCGGTACAGCCGCGACCTCGCCTTCGCCGCCGCCGCCATCTATGCCGACGCAGCCGAGGCGCGCGGGTCCTGGGACAGCCGGATGGAGGCCAGCGTGGTCGATGCGGTGGTCCGAGGGGATACCGGCCCGGAGTTACTGTCCCGGGCGGCGGCGCTGAACTGGGACACCACCGCACCGGCAACCGTGGTGGTGGGCACTCCGCCGCCCGGCCGGGAGGAGCTCGCCGGGGAGGACGTCCGCGATATCGCCCTGCGGCACAGCCGTGCGGCGTTGGCCGACGTCCACGGCACCTGGCTGATCGCGATCATCTCCGGACCACTGTCACCGACCGACCGGTTCTTCAACGACCTGCTCACCGCCTTCTCCGACGGCCCGGTGGTGATCGGGCCGACCGCCCCCATGCTGACCGCCGCGTACCACAGCGCCGGTGAGGCGATCTCCGGGATGAACGCCGTTGGGGGCTGGAGCGGCGCCCCGCGGCCGGTGCTGGCCCGCGAACTGCTGCCCGAACGGGCCCTGCTCGGTGACACCTCGGCGGTGGCGGCCTTGCACAATGACGTCACCCGACCGCTGGCCGACGCCGGCCCCGCCCTGTCGGAGACCCTCGACGCCTACCTCGACAGCGGCGGAGCGATCGAGGCCTGCGCCCGGAAACTGTTCGTTCATCCAAATACCGTCCGTTACCGGCTCAAGCGGATCGCCGACTTCACCGGCCGCGACCCCACCGTGCCACGTGACGCCTACGTCCTGCGGGTCGCCACCACGGTTGGCCGCCTGGGCTATCCGGCATCACCGACCAGCACACCGCAGACCAGTGCAAACGCCCCGGTGGCACAGCTCACACCACCGCTGGTGGGGCTGGGCCGCGAAGAGTAGGTCGCGGGGAGGTATCGCTGACGTCGCGTTCCCAAGCACTTTTGTGGGGTCCCCACAAAAACCTAAGACAAGGTTCATAATCCTTTACACCCCGCAAATCGGCTTTCACAGTGTTCTCTTAGAGATGTGATTGCGCTCCTCGCGCCCGGACAGGGCTCGCAGACTCCCGGCATGCTCGCCGAGTGGCTGACGCTGCCCGGGGCCGCCGACCGTATCGCCGTCTGGTCAGAGATCAGCGGCCTGGATCTGGGCCGGTTGGGCACCACCGCCACCGCCGATGAGATCACCGACACCGCGGTCACCCAGCCCCTGGTGGTGGCCACCACCCTGCTCGCCCACGACGAACTGGCCCGGCGCGGCCTGCTGTCCGCCGCCGAGACCATCGTCGCCGGGCACTCGGTCGGTGAGATCGCCGCCTATGCGATCGCGGGCGTCATCTCGGCCGATGACGCGGTCCGATTGGCCGCGGTGCGCGGCGCGGAGATGGCCAAGGCCTGCGCGGCCGAGCCCACCGGTATGTCAGCCGTGCTCGGCGGTGACGAAGCCGAGGTGCTGGCCCGCCTGGAGGCCCTGGAACTGATCCCGGCCAACCGCAATGCGGTCGGCCAGATTGTGGCCGCCGGTGCCGTCACCGCGCTGGAGAAGCTTGCCGAGGATCCGCCGGCCAAGGCCCGGGTGCGCGCTCTGGCCACCGCGGGGGCGTTCCACACCCATTACATGGCGTCGGCCCTGGACGGATATGCCGCCGCTGCCGCCGGTGTCAGCGCAGCCGATCCCCGCACCACGCTGCTGTCCAATGCCGACGGTCAGCCGGTGACCTCGGGAGCCGACGCGATGGCGAAGCTCGTCGCCCAGCTGACCCGCCCGGTGCGCTGGGATCTCTGCACCGAGACCATCCGGGCGCGCAACACCACGGCGATCGTCGAGTTCCCCCCCGCGGGGGCTCTGACCGGGATCGCCAAACGTGAACTTCGGGGCGTCGCGACGCATGCCGTCAAGACACCCGCAGATCTGGACGGCCTGACCGATCTCTGAGGCCGGCCGCCAGAACAACCACAGGTAACACAACCGCAGTTCAACGAAACACACCGAGGAAGGGAGCCACACAGTGGCCGCCAGTCAGGATGAAATCATCGCCGGTCTCGCCGAGATCATCGAAGAGGTCACCGGTATCGAGCCGTCAGAGGTCACCCCGGAGAAGTCGTTCGTCGACGATCTGGACATCGACTCGCTGTCGATGGTGGAGATCGCGGTGCAGACCGAGGACAAGTACGGCGTGAAGATCCCGGACGAGGACCTGGCCGGTCTGCGCACCGTCGGTGACGTGGTCGCCTACATCCAGAAGCTGGAAGAGGAGAACCCCGAAGCCGCCGCCGCACTGCGCGAGAAGTTCGGCCAGTGACCAGGCCTTCCACTGCTAACGGAGGTTTCCCCAGCGTCGTGGTGACCGCCGTTGAGGCGACCACGGCGCTGGGCGCTGACATCGACAGCACGTGGAAGGGCCTGCTCGCCGGGGAGAGCGGCATCCGGGTCCTTGAGGACGACTTCGTCACCAAGTGGGATCTGCCGGTACGGATCGGCGGGCATCTCGTCGACCCGGTCGACGACCATATGGGCCGACTGGACCTGCGACGGATGTCGTACGTCCAGCGGATGTCGAAGTACCTCGGCCGCAAGATGTGGGACGCCGCCGGCGCCCCACAGGTCGACCCGGACCGCTTCTCCGTCGTCATCGGCACCGGATTGGGTGGCGGCGAGAAGATCGTCGAAACCTACGACATGATGAACGAGGGTGGCATCCGCAAGGTCTCGCCGCTGGCCGTTCAGATGATCATGCCCAACGGTGCGGCGGCTGTCGTCGGTCTCGACCTCGGCGCCCGCGCCGGCGTCATCACCCCGGTGTCGGCCTGTTCCTCCGGTTCGGAGGCCATTGCCCACGCCTGGCGGCAGATCGTCATGGGTGACGCCGATATCGCCGTCTGCGGCGGTGTCGAGGGCATGATCGAGGCGCTGCCGATCGCGGCGTTCTCGATGATGCGCGCGATGTCGACCCGCAATGACGATCCGGCGGCGGCCTCCCGGCCGTTCGACAAGGACCGGGACGGGTTCGTCTTCGGCGAGGCCGGGGCGCTGATGATCATCGAGACCGAGGAGCACGCCAAGGCCCGCGGCGCCAAGCCGTTGGCCCGACTGCTGGGGGCCGGCATCACGTCGGACGCGTTCCACATGGTGGCCCCAGCCTCGGACGGCTTGCGGGCCGGTCACGCGATGAAGCGGGCGATGGAGTTGGCAGGCCTGTCCCCTGCGGACATCGACCACGTCAACGCCCACGCCACCTCGACGTCCATCGGCGATGTCGCCGAGGCGAGCGCCATCCGGGTCGCCGGTGTGGAGCATGCTCCGGTGTACGCGCCGAAGTCCGCACTCGGCCACTCGATCGGCGCGGTGGGTGCCTTGGAATCGATCCTCACGGTGCTCTCGTTGCGCGACGGGGTCATCCCGCCCACGCTGAACTACGAGACGCCCGATCCGGAGATCGACCTCGACGTCGTCGCCGGCGAGCCACGCTACGGCGACTACAAGTACGCCATCAACAACTCGTTCGGTTTCGGCGGGCACAACGTCGCGCTCGCCTTCGGAAAGTACTGATCCGGGCGGAAGGACCCAACTGCACCGATGGCACAGCTGACAACGGGTAACGGTCTGCCGAACGTGGTCGTCACGGGCATCGCCATGACGACCGCGCTCGCAACCGACGCCGAGAACACCTGGAAGAAGCTTCTCGACGGCCAATCCGGAATCCGCACCCTCGATGATCCGTTCGTCGAGGAGTACGACCTGCCGGTTCGGATCGGCGGGCACCTGTTGGAGGACTTCGAAAGCGAGCTCAACAAGGTCGAGCTGCGACGGATGTCCTACCTGCAGAAAATGGCGACCGTCATCGGCAGGCGGGCCTGGCAGAACGCCGGATCCCCGGAGGTCGACACCCGTCGGCTGATGGTGTCGGTGGGTACCGGGATGGGTTCGTCAGAGGAACTGCTGTTCGCCTACGACGGCATGCGGGCCAAGGGTCTGCGTGCGGTGTCGCCGTTGGTGGTGCAGAAGTTCATGCCGAACGGCGCCGCTGCGGTCATCGGTCTTGAGCTTGGCGCGAAAGCCGGTGTCTGTACCGCGATCTCAGCGTGCGCCTCGGGGTCGGAGGCGATCGCCAACGCGTGGCGCAACATCGTCTACGGCGAGGCCGATATCGCGGTGTGCGGCGGGGTGGAGACCAAAATCGAGGCGGTGCCGATCGCCGGCTTCGCCCAGATGCGCATCGTGTTGTCCACGACCAACGACGACCCGGCCGGCGCCTGCCGGCCGTTCGACCGCGACCGCAACGGGTTCGTATTCGGCGAGGCCGCCGCATTGATGGTGATCGAGACCGAAGAGCACGCCAAGGCCCGCGGGGCCACCATTCTGGCCCGGATCATGGGCGCGTCGGTCACCTCCGACGGCTACCACATCGTCGCGCCGGATCCCAACGGTGAGCAGGCCGGCCAGGCCATCACCCGCGCGGTCCAACTAGCCGGACTCCAGCCCAGCGATATCGATCACGTCAACGCCCATGCCACCGGCACCCAGGTCGGAGACGTCGCCGAAGGCAAGGCCATCAACAACGCGATGCACGGCCACCGGCCCGCGGTCTACGCGCCCAAATCGGCGCTGGGCCACTCGGTGGGCGCAGTCGGCGCGGTGGAGTCGATCCTCACCGTGATGGCCCTGCGCGACGGGGTGATCCCGCCGACGCTGAACCTGCACAACCTCGATCCGGACATCGATCTGGACGTGGTGGCAGGCGAACCTCGGCAGGGCGACTACCGGTACGCGGTGAACAACTCATTCGGATTCGGCGGCCATAACGTGGCCATCGCATTCGGAAAGCACTAAACCCGGCCCGGAGACGGGCACGATGCAGGACGAGGAGGTTGGGATGACGATCATGGCTCCTGAGGCAGTCGGTGAATCGCTGGACCCTCGAGATCCGCTGCTGCGCCTACGGACGTTCTTCGACGACGACAGCGTGGAACTGCTGCATGAGCGGGACCGTTCCGGCATCCTCGCCGCCGCGGGCACCGTCAACGGTGTGCGCACCATCGCGTTCTGTACCGACGGCACCGTGATGGGCGGAGCCATGGGTGTCGAGGGATGCCAGCACATCGTCAACGCCTATGACCTCGCAATCTCGGAGCAGAGCCCGATCGTGGGTATCTGGCATTCCGGCGGCGCCCGGCTGGCTGAGGGTGTGCGGGCACTGCACGCGGTGGGCCTGGTTTTCGAGGCCATGATCCGGGCCTCGGGCCACATCCCGCAGATCTCCGTCGTCGTCGGCTTCGCCGCGGGCGGCGCCGCCTACGGACCGGCCCTGACCGATGTCGTCATCATGGCGCCGGAGGGCCGGATCTTCGTGACCGGTCCCGATATCGTGCGCAGCGTCACCGGCGAGGACGTCGATATGGAGTCGCTCGGCGGCCCCGAGACCCATCACAAGAAGTCCGGGGTGTGTCATATCGTCGCCGACGACGAACTCGACGCCTACGCGCGCGGCCGGCGGTTGGTCGAATACTTCTGCCAGCAGGGTCATTTCGACCGCACCAAGGCTGAAGCCGGTGACGTCGACCTGCACGCCCTGCTGCCGGAATCGCCGCGTCGCGCCTATGACGTGCATCCCCTCGTCGAGGCGCTGCTTGACTCGGACTCCCCGTTTGAGGAGTTCCAGTCCAGGTGGGCGCCCTCGATGGTGGTCGGCCTGGGCCGGTTGTCGGGTCGTACCGTCGGCGTGCTGGCCAACAACCCGCTCCGCCTCGGCGGCTGCCTGAACTCCGAGAGCGCGGAGAAGGCAGCACGTTTCGTGCGACTGTGCAATGCGTTCGGCATCCCGCTGGTGGTGATCGTCGATGTGCCGGGCTATCTGCCCGGGGTCGACCAGGAGTGGGGCGGCGTGGTCCGCCGAGGGGCGAAGCTGCTGCACGCCTTCGGCGAATCGTCGGTGCCCCGCGTCACGCTGGTCACCCGGAAGATTTACGGTGGGGCCTACATCGCGATGAACTCCCGCTCGCTGGGTGCGACGAAGGTGTTCGCCTGGCCGGATGCCGAAGTCGCGGTGATGGGCGCCAAGGCCGCCGTCGGAATCCTGCACAAGAGGCAGCTGGCCGCCGCACCCGAGGACGAGCGGGAGGCATTGCACGAGGAACTGGCTGCCGAGCATGAGCGCATCGCCGGCGGGGTGGACAGCGCCATCGAGATCGGCGTGGTGGACGAGAAGATCGATCCTTCGCATACCCGCAGCAAGCTCACCCAGGCACTGGCCGAGGCCCCGCACCGCCGAGGCCGGCACAAGAACATCCCGCTGTAGCCCGTCCCCTTTTCCCGCGACTTTTCCCGCGAGCAGACGGAAAAGTCCCCGAAACCACGGCGTGTCGAGGACTTTTCCGTCTGCTCAGCGGGTGAGGGTGAGAACCTCCTCCGCTGCGGCCACGGCAAGTTCCCGGTCGGACGCCACCAGCCCGATGCGAGTCCGCCGATCCAGGATGTCCCCGGCATCCAAGGCCGCCTCGTGGGTGACGGCGAACTCGAACTCCGCCCGGGTCACATCGATACCCTCGGCCACCGGCGCGGTGGGCCGCTCGCAGCGCGCGGACGCGATCACGTCGGGCGCTTCCGCGCCGTAGCGCGCGATCAGGGACGCCGGGATATCCCCCGTGATGCCCTGTGTTCCAACCGGATTGCCGGGCGCACCCACCAATGGCAGGTCGCGGGTCCGGCACGGTTGTGCGCGCAGTCCACGGGCTGCCACGGCCCGATCCAGCACATCCTGCGCCATATAGCGATATTCGGTGAGCTTGCCGCCGACCACACTGAACAACCCGGAATCGGACTCCAGCACAGCGTGATCCCTGGACAAGTCCGACGTTCTCCCCTCCCCGGCGTCGATCAACGGCCGCAGGCCCGCGTAGGCGCCGGTCACATCCGCGGTCGTCAGCGCCGTCTGCAGCGCGGTGTTGACGGTGTCGAGCAGGAACGCCACCTCCGCCGCCGTCGGCTCCGGCACATCCGGGATCGGGCCGGGCGCCTCCTCGTCGGTCAGACCCAGATACACCCGCCCCAACTGCTCGGGCATGGCGAAGACGAACCGATTGGTCTCACCGGGGATCGGAATGGTCAGCGCCGCAATCGGATTCCCGAAGGCAGCGGCGTCGAATACCAGATGGGTCCCGCGGCTTGGCCGCAACGTGATCGACGAGTCGACCTCCGCGGCCCACACCCCGGTCGCGTTGATCACCGCCCGCGCCGTCACGTCGAGGGACTCCCCCGTCAGCGTGTCGGTGAGCCGCACCGACGAACCGGAGGCCGCCGAGGCGGCCACCCGGGTGAGGATCGTCGCGCCGTGCTGGGCGGCGGTACGGGCCACCGCGACCACCAGGCGAGCGTCATCGATCAGTTGGCCGTCATAGGCCAGCAGCGCACCATCAAGACCCTCGCGGCGCACCGTGGGCGCCATCGCCACCGCCTGCGCAGCCGTGATCCGGCGTGGCCTGGGCAGGACCGATGACCGGGTTCCGGCCAGCGCACGCAGTCCGTCACCGGCCAGGAAGCCGACTCGCACCAGCGCGCGCTGAGGCCGGCTCATCGCGGGCAGCAGCGGGACCAGTTGCGGGATCGCCTTCACCAGGTGCGGGGCATTGCGCGCCATCAGGATTCCGCGTTCGACCGCACTGCGACGGGCGATGCCGATATTGCCGCTGGCGAGGTAGCGCAGGCCGCCGTGGACCAGTTTCGAACTCCAGCGGCTGGTCCCGAAGGCGAGGTCGTGTTTCTCCACCAGTACCACCGACAGTCCCCTGCTCGCGGCATCGAGTGCGATACCCGCTCCGGTGATCCCGCCACCGATGACGACGATGTCGACGGTGCGGCCGTCACCGAGGGCGGCCAACTCGGCGGCGCGACGGGCGGCGCTGAGGGCGGTCAGATCAGTCATTGCGCAGGTATCCGTTCAGTGCGTGGTCGAGTTCGGTAGTGAGTGCGTCAGGGTCCAGGATCGGCTCGACGATCTGGGCGGACTGGATCGCCGATTGGGCGATGAGCAGGACCATTGCGGCGAGCTGGCGAGGATCCCCCGCCCGGACTGTGTTGTTCGACTGCGCTTTTCGCAGTTCGTCGGCGACGAGGTCGATCACGATCTGCTGGCTGGTGCCCAGCCTGCCGGTGATGTAGACCATCGCCAATTCCGGCTCCGACCGTAGAACCGTGCGAATCAGGTCGTCGCGGCGCAGTCGATCGGCCACCCCGACGATGCGTTGCACCAGTGCCTCCCGACGGGTCGCCGATGATGGCGCCTCGCGCCAGGCACCGGTGATCCGTTCGGTCAGCAACGACGCCAGTATCGCCCGGGTGTCGGGCCAGCGCCGGTACACGGTGGGTCGGCTCACCCCGGCCCGGCGGGCGATCTCGGCGAGGGTGACCCGTTCGACGCCGAAGTCGCTCACGCAACTGGCCGCCGCGGCGAGTATCCGGTCACCGACATCCACCGACTCATCGTTACTGATTGACATCATCTGTAATACTGTAACCCGTGACCGAGACCAATGCCGACAACCTGGTACCTCCGATGGCCTGGGATGCCTGGGGCGACCCGGCCCTGGCCAAACCACTGCCGGCCGGTATCCGGTCACTGCTGGAGCAGGCCCTCGGGGTCTCGACCACCGAGGTCACCGCGCCCCGGCCCGACGAGGTGCACCTGTCCCCGTCCGGCTTGACGCCCGAGCATCGAGACGCCCTCACCGGGATCGTCGGCGACGAGTTCCTGCGCATCGACGACCGGGGCCGACTGCCGTACGCGGGAGGAAAGTCCACACCGGACCTGCTGCGCCGCAAGCAGATACAGCAGGACGCCCCCGACGCGGTGATCCTCCCCGGCAACGAGGACGACGTGGCGGCCATCCTGGACTACTGCTCCAGGCACCGGATCGCGGTGGTGCCGTTCGGCGGCGGGACCAGCGTGGTCGGCGGCCTGGACCCGATCCGTGGCGAGTTCGACGCCGTCGTCACCCTCGACCTGCGTCGATTCGACACCCTGCATTGGCTCGACGAGATCTCCGGCGAAGCCGAACTCGGCGCCGGGCTCCTCGGTCCGGAGGCCGAACGACTGCTCGGCGAACGCGGCTTCTCCCTCGGCCACTTTCCGCAGAGCTTCCGATACGCCAGCATCGGCGGTTTCGCCGCGACGCGGTCCTCCGGCCAGAACTCCGCGGGCTACGGCCGTTTCAACGAGATGGTGCGCGGGATGCGGGTCATCACCCCGGCCGGCACCCTGGATCTGGGCCGCGCCCCCGCCTCCGCGGCCGGACCCGACCTGCGCGAACTGTTCTGCGGTTCCGAGGGCGTGTTCGGCGTGATCACCCGGGTGCGGCTTCGGATCCACCCGGTCCCGGACAGCGTGCGCTACGAGGCCTGGTCCTTCCCGGATTTCGCCACCGGCGCGGCCGCACTGCGCGCCGTCGTCCAGACCGGCACCGGACCTACCGTGCTGAGACTGTCCGACGAGGTCGAGACCGGGATCAACCTGGCCACCACCCACAGCATCGGGGAGCAGAGCGTCACCGGTGGCTGCCTGGCGATCACCATCTTCGAGGGCACCGCGGCGCATGCCGAAAGCAGGCACGCCGAGACCCGGGCACTAATCGAGGCCAATGGCGGGACCTCGTTGGGCGAAGCACCCGCGAGAGCCTGGGAGCATGGCCGATTCGACGCCCCTTACCTGCGGGACTCACTGCTGTCGGCCGGTGCACTGTGCGAGACGCTGGAGACCGCGACGACATGGTCGAACGTTCCCACCCTGAAAGCCGCGGTGACCGAAGCCCTGACATCGGCGCTGAGCAAAAGCGGCACCAACGCTCTGGTGATGTGTCACATCTCGCACGTCTACCCGACCGGCGCATCGCTGTACTTCACCGTGGTCGCCGGTCAGCGCGGCGACGTGGCCCGGCAGTGGCATGCAGCCAAAGTGGAGGCCTGCGATGCCATCGTGGCCAACGGCGGCACCATCACTCACCACCATGCGGTCGGGGCGGATCACCGGCCGTGGATGACGGCCGAGATCGGCGATCTCGGGGTGCGGGTGCTGCGCGCAGTCAAGCAGACCCTGGACCCGGCCGGCATTCTGAACCCGGGCAAACTGATTCCGTGAGCCAGATCTCACGTGTCACGGTTTTGACCAATCCGATGGCCGGGCACGGCAACGCGCCGCACGCCGCGGAGCGTGCCGTCGCGCGTTTTCAGGAACTCGGCATCGACGTGGTCGAGATCGTCGGCCGCGACGCCGGCCATGCGCGGGAACTCGTCGAGCACGCGGTGCAGGACGGTACCGATGCCCTCGTCGTCGTGGGCGGCGACGGTGTCATCCGGCTGGCCCTGCAGGTGCTGGCGCGCAGCGGAGTTCCACTCGGTCTCGTCCCGGCCGGCACCGGCAACGACCACGCCCGCGAGTACGGAATCCCGACCGGTGATCCGGCCGCGGCAGCCGACATCATCGCCGCGGGCCACTCCAGCACCGTCGATCTCGGACACATCCGCGGGACGGATGGCACCAGCAGCTGGTTCGGGACCGTCGCGGCCACCGGTTTCGATTCGTTGGTCAGTGACAGGGTCAACCGGATGCGCTGGCCGCACGGGCGGATGCGCTACAACCTGGCGATCGTGGCGGAGCTGTCGAAGCTACGGCTGCTGCCGTTTCGGCTGGTCTTCGACGGCGAACGCGAAATAGTCACCGAACTGACAATGGCGGCGTTCGGCAACACCCGCAGCTACGGCGGGGGGATGCGGATCTGCCCCAACGCCGACCATTCCGATGGCCTGCTCGACGTCACGATGGTGCACACCGCATCCCGCACCCGACTGATCCGCCTGTTCCCGACCGTCTTCAAGGGCACCCATATCGACCTCGACGCGGTCAGCACCGAACGTGCCCGCACCATCACCGTGGAGTCCCCCGGCATCAATGCCTATGCGGACGGCGATTACGTCTGCCCGCTTCCGGCCGAGATCTCGGCGGTGCCCGGTGCCCTGAAGATTCTCGTCGGCGATTCTCGTCACCCACCCCTGGCATAATCGCACATGTGTTCGACAATTGTTTCCGGGATGCCTCCGACGCCGGTCTGATCAGCGCCATCGAAGAGTGGACGGCCGCCGAGACCGCCGCTGCCGCCCGACGGTTGGCGGCGGTGGCGGAGTTGGTGCACCGCCGCTGCGGGGATGAGGAGCGCGCGCACTGGGCCTGTGACGAATGGGATTCCGCGGCCGCGGAGATCTCGGCGGCGCTGGGCATCAGCCACGGTCGCGCCTCCGGTCAGATGTACCTCGCCGCAGCTCTGCGCCACCGGCTGCCCCGGGTGGCCGCCGCGCTGCTCGAGGGCACCCTCAGTGTCCGGGTCGTCACGGCCATCGCCTGGCGCACCGATCTGGTGCTCGACGATGACGTCCTGGCCCTGCTCGATGCGGTCATCGCCGAGTCGGCCGGACGCTGGGAGGCGCTGTCGCAGTACAAGCTCGATCAGGCCATCGACGCCCTCGTCGACCGGCATGACCCGGGAGCGGTACGGCGCACCCGCGCCAGCACCCGCAGCCGTGATGTGACGATCGGCGGGCAGGACCCGCAGACCGGCACCACCTCGCTGTGGGGTCGGCTGTTGGCCACCGACGCGACCGTCCTGGAGCGCCGACTGGCCCAGATGGCCCACGCCGTGTGCGACGACGATCCCCGAACCATCGGCCAGCGCCGCGCCGACGCACTGGGCGCACTCGCCGCAGGCGGGGACCAGCTGAGCTGCCAGTGCGGCGGCCCCCGATGCCCGTCAGCCGGAAGCGACCCACGAGCGGGATCGGTGGTCATCCACGTGCTGGCCGACGCCGATGCCCTTGCAGCCCAGCCGGACCCGTACCACTCGGGCGAGGGTCCCGAACCCGAACCGGTTGCACAGCCCGGATCTGCGGCCATCGCGGGCGGGTCCATTGTTCCCACCGCATTGCTGGCCGCGCTCATTCGCGACGGCGCGAGGATCAGGCACCTGCGGCGACCGGCGGAGGCCCCCGAACCGCAGTACCGGCCGTCGACCGCACTCGACGAGTTCATCCGCATGCGCGATCTGACCTGCCGCTTCCCCCACTGCGATCAACCCGCCGAACGCTGCGATGTCGACCACGCCGTGCCCTGGCCCTTCGGTCCGACCCACGCCTCCAACCTCCGCCTCGAATGCCGAAAACACCATCTGCTCAAGACTTTTTGGATCGGCACCGGAGGCTGGAGCGACCGCCAGTTCCCGGACGGGACCATCGTGTGGACCTCCCCGACCGGCCGGACCTACACCACCCACCCGGGCAGCCGAATCGTGTTCCCCGGCTGGAACACCACCACCGCGGCGCTGCCCGGACTGGCCTGCCCACCGGCCGATCCAGCCCACCTCGGCTTCGCGGTTCCCACCCGGCGTCGAACCCGGGAGGCTCAGCGCGCCTATCGGATCGCGTGTGAACGCGCCCTCAACGACGCCCACGTCGCCGAGCGCACCAGGCCTCCGCCCTTCTAGAACTGCCCGCAATTGGGTGTGGTCGGAAGACCGTTGAAACGGTCGGCGATCCACTGCATCCCCCGTTCGCCGTCCACCCACATCGGCAGCGCGTGATTGATGACGAGCTTGTTGAGAAACGGTGGCTGCTCGTTGGTCCGCATCTCGACGTCCACCCCCTGGGCGCACCAGTCCAGGGCCAACTGCCGGCCACCGGCATAGGGCACCAGCGGATCCCAACGGTTGTGATCGATGACCACCGGGGCCGATGGCCGCAGTCTGCCGATACGTTGATCATCGAGGATCGACATCAGCGGTTCGGCCCGCAGCAGGGCCACCGGGTCGGCCAGGAAGTACTCCTCGATCTGGTGGAACGCGAAGGTAAGCATGGTTTCGGCCACGCACTGGTCCTTCGTCCGACTCAGCAGATCCTCGCCGGCCGGCGTCAGCGCCCGGCGAAGCGGCACCGACGCTTCCGGATAGGCCTCCAGGGCCCCGTTGACCACATAGCCCAAAGCGCCCGCCAGCACGCTGCCGTCCAGGAACGGGGCCATCAAGGCCAGGTCGGCCGGAGGTGCACCGATGTACGCCCCGACGATGTCGAGTTCGGGCGCGTACCCGGGCGCAAGTTCGACCGCCGCCGCCGAGGCGGCACCACCCTGGGAGTACCCCCAGAATGCGACGGGCCCCCCGGGTTCCAGCGAGGTGGCGGGTAGCGCCCTGGCGGCGCGGGCCGCGTCGAGCAGCGCATGAGCCTGGGCGGCCCGGTTGACGTAGGTGTGCACCCCTTCGGTGCCCAGCCCCTCGTAGTCGGTCACCACCACGGCGAACCCGCGGGCCACCATGGTGGCCACGAACATCTGCTCGTAGCCGAGCGTGATGTCCAGGCCGCTGGAGAAGTGGATGCCCTGACCGAACAGCCGCGACGGCGCGCACTGGTCGCCCTGGCCCTGGGTGCCCGGCGCGAAGGCGATCAGCGGCCGCGGCCCACCGCCGGGCCATGGCCGGTCTGGCTCGAAGTAGGTCCCGGTGACGACGTTGGGTTGGCCGTGGGTGTCGTTGCTGCGGTACATGATCCGGGTACCGGAGGCCACCCAGCCGCCGAGTTGGCCGGACGGCTCGTACACCAGCCGGATCGGTTCGCTGCGGATGATCGCGCCCGGCGGTCCTGGCGGCAGCGGCTCCGGGGTGGTGTAGAACTCTCCGTAACGGTCGCAGCGAAATTCCCTGGCGTAGATGTCACCCGGGTCGAACCCGCAGTTTCCGGTGACCGGATCTGCCCGGGCGGTCGGGGTCGGCACGCACAGCCCGCCGACACAGGCAACGGCCAGCGCCGCCACCATGCACTGCCCCAGCCGACCCACAGTCGGAGAATCCTGACAGGGCGCACCGGGGCCCGCGGGATTTCGGCGTTAACCGACTCCCCGGTTGAGCCAGCTCACCTCGCCGCTGTCGCCGCCGTCGCGGTAGGGCTCCAGAGCCTCATCCCACGCGGTGCCCAGCACGGTGTCCAACTCGGCTGCCAGGGTGTCCGCGCCGGCGGACATCAGGGTGCGCAGCCGCATCTCGCCGACCATGATGTCGCCGTTAGCGCTCATCGCGCCACTCCAGAGTCCCAGCTGCGGGGTGTGGCTGAAGCGCTCGCCGTCCACACCGGGACTGGGATCCTCGGTCACCTCGAACCGCAGGACCGTCCACGAGCGCAGCGCATTGGCCAACCGCGCGCCGGTGCCGACGGGCCCGACCCAGTTGGTGACCGCCCGCATCTGCCCGGGCATCGCCGGTTGTGGGGTCCACTTCAAATTCGCCCCTGCACCGAGGGTCGACGACAAAGCCCACTCGACGTGTGGGCACACCGCCGCGGGCGAGGCGTGGACATACACCACACCTGTCGTCGCGTCGGCGAACTGATTCGACGCACGCATCACATACTCCTTCGGCTCCACTAGGGACGTCTTCCCCAACGACCTGGTGTTTCCGAAGATGCAGTTGTGTCGTACGCGTTTATTGTGCCCCCTGATGCCAGTGTTGCGCTAGTCCGGCATGAACTCTCTTAGAACTCCGCCAGACAGCGCCGGCCACAGGGGTTTGGCCCAGTCGCCGAAATCCCGGTCGGTGAGCACCACCAGCGCCAACTCCCGGGCCGGATCGACCCAGATGAAGGTGCCCGTCTGCCCGAAGTGCCCGTAGGTTCCGGGCGAGTTCTCCGCCGCCGTCCAGTGCGGCGACTTGCCGTCCCGGATCTCGAAGCCCAGCCCCCAGTCGTTCGGCCGCTGCATGCCGAATCCCGGCAGCACCCCGGACAGCCCTGGGAATTGGACGCTGGTGGCCTCGGCGTGCATCTGCGCCGACACCGTCCGTGGGCGAAGCAGATCCCCGGCGAACGCGGCCAGGTCGGCCACCGTCGACACCGCCCCGAAACCGGCCTCCGCCGCACCACCGTCCAATCGAGACGCATCCATGCCCAGCGGTTCGAAGACCGCCTCGGCCAGGTAGCGTCCGAACGCGATCCCTGCCTGCGCCTGCACCGTCTCGGCCAGCACCGTGAACCCGTAGTTGGAGTACACCCGCCGGGTGCCCGGCCGGGCGACCGTCTCCGCCGAGTGCATGGCCAGACCCGAGGCATGGGCCAGCAGGTGACGCACCGTGGCTCCCGGCGGGCCGGCGGGGGTGTCGAGGTCGAGCACGCCCTCCTCGACGGCGACCTGGGCGGCGCGGGCCACCAGCGGCTTGGTCACCGACGCCAGCGGGTAAGCCCGGCCCAGGTCACCGCGACCGGCGAGCACCCCGGCCGGGCCGATTACCGCGGCGGCGGCCGAGTCCACCGGCCAGTGGCTGATCACATCCAGAGCCGTGGGCACCCGATGAGCCTAATTCTCCGTGCCCTGATCCTCACCGGCCAACCTGCCGACCGCGCGACCCACATCCACCGCAAAGGATTCCGGATCCAGACCTGGACTGAGGCCCAGCGCCCACTGACTGACCTCGATGGCACCGTGCGCCGTGGCCCACCCCAGTAGTGCCCGGCGGGCCGCCTCCTGCGCCGAGATCCGCACGTTGACCGCGTTGACCGCCTCCACCAGCCGACCGAACGTGCCCAGTGCCACCTCACGAAGCGCCATGGCCTCCGCACCGTCGACCATGGACGGCGGCGTCCGGAACATCAGCCGATAGTGAGTCGGGTGGCGCAGCGCAAACAACACGTACTCGGTCACCAGTCGCTCCAGCCGATCCCGGGCGGACCCGGGGCGGACCAGAACCTCCAGTTGGACCTCGCTGAGCGATTCAAAGCCGTCGCGGGCAACTGCTGCAAGCAGAGCGTTCTTATCGGCGAAGTGGTGGTAGGGCGCGGCGGACGACACGCCCGCACGCCTGGCCACGGCACGCAGTGTCACCTCGTCGGCATCGGAATCCTCGATCAGATCGAGGGCCGCCGATATCAGCGCCTGACGGAGATCACCGTGGTGCTGGCCTACACCGCGCGCCATGGACGCCATGGTTGACAACGCTTAACTCATTTGTCAAGGTCGAGGTGAACACTGTTTATCTAATGGGGAAATGGGGGTCAATCCGTGCGCCACCACGCACGCGCGGCCTTCACCGCCAACGGCCTGCCGGTCACGGTTCACGCCCTGCACGCGGGGAGCGTGACCGTCAAGCGTTGCCATGCCAATTGCTGTCTGCCGGAGCGCTCGCCGGCCCCGCTGAGGCTGCTGTCCATCCTGGCCGATCGCCGATTCGCGGACCCGATGCCGATCTGGAGCTACGCCATCGAGCATCCGGAGGGACTCTTCGTCATCGATGCCGGCGCGTCGGCGAGCTATAACGACCCGGAATCCTGGCGAGGCGCGCCGCGGCGGGACTCGATGATCAAGTCGTTCATCAAACTCGATGTCGCACGCGGGGCGACAGTGCCGGACCGGCTGCGCCAGATCGGTCTTGCGGCCACGGACGCCCGCGCCCTGATCCTGACCCATCAGCACATCGATCACACCGGCACGGTGCCCGCATTCGCCGGCGTCGAGATCTGGACCACCCGGGCAGAGGACAACGCCGCGCCTCGCATCGGCGCACTGCACTGGCGCTGGCGAGACGCCAATACCCATTTCCGCTACATCGACGATGAGGGCTCTGCGAGCGACCTAGGGGCGACCGTCACCCTGACCACGGACGGGACCCTTACCGCCATCCACACCCCCGGCCACACCCCGGGCTCAGTCAGCGTCAGGCTACGCACGGATCAGACCGATATCTGGTTCACCGGCGACACGTCGTTCACCGCCGCCGGTATGGACCCGACATCACCGACGGCGGGTATCCACAGCGATATGGCGCAAGTCCGGGCGCTGCAGGCCCGCCTCCAACACGTCGGGGTCATCCTCCCGTCGCATGACCCCGACGTACCGGAACGTCTGACCGCAGCGGCGAATCGACCCGCCCCTGCACGCTAAGGTCTGGGGCCATGAGCCAGACGGTGCGCGGAGTGATCTCGCGGAGCAAGGGCCAACCGGTCGAACTGGTCGACATCGTGATCCCCGATCCGGGCCCGGGCGAGGTGGTCGTCGCCGTCCAGGCCTGCGGTGTGTGCCACACCGACCTCACCTATCGCGAGGGCGGCATCAACGACTCCTACCCGTTCCTGCTCGGCCACGAGGCCGCCGGCATCGTGGAGACCGTCGGCGCCGGCGTCACCCACGTGGCGCCGGGGGACTTCGTCATCCTCAACTGGCGGGCGGTGTGCGGACAGTGCCGGGCCTGCAACCGCGGCCGGCCCTGGTATTGCTTCTCCACCTTCAACGCCGAACAGGCGATGACCCTCACCGACGGCACCGAGTTGACTCCCGCCCTGGGCATCGGCGCCTTCGCTGACAAGACCCTGGTGCACGAGTTGCAGTGCACCAAGGTCGATCCGCAGGCGGACGCCGGCGTGGCCGGACTGCTGGGCTGCGGGGTGATGGCCGGGATCGGCGCGGCGATCAACACCGGTGCGGTCACCCACGACGACACCGTGGCGGTGATCGGCTGCGGCGGGGTGGGCGACGCCGCCATCGCCGGCGCAAGACTGGTCGGGGCGCGGACGATCATCGCCGTCGACACCGACAACACCAAACTGCAGTGGGCGCGTGAGTTCGGCGCCACCCACACCATCAATGCCCGCGATCTCGATGTCGTGGCGACGATTCAAGACCTCACCGACGGATTCGGCGCCGACGTGGTGATCGATGCGGTCGGCCGGCCGGAGACCTGGAAGCAGGCCTTTTACGCTCGCGATCTCGCCGGAACCGTTGTGCTGGTGGGGGTTCCGACTCCCGATATGCAGTTGGACATGCCACTGGTGGACTTCTTCGCCCGTGGCGGATCGCTGAAGTCCTCCTGGTACGGCGACTGCCTGCCGGAGCGCGACTTCCCCACCCTGATCTCGCTGTATCGCCAGGGCCGGCTTCCGCTGGAGAAGTTCGTCTCCGAGCGCATCGGGCTGGACCAGGTCGAGGAGGCATTCGGAAAGATGCACGCCGGTGAGGTGCTGCGCTCGGTGGTGGTCTTGTGAAGCTGGGTATTGAGCGGGTGGTCACCCACGGCACCTTCGAACTCGATGGCGGCAGTTGGGAAGTCGACAACAACATCTGGATCGTCGGTGACGGATCCGAGGTCATCGTGATCGACGCGGCGCACGATTCGAAGGCCATCGAGGATGCCGTGGCCGGCCGGCACGTCGTCGCGGTGGTCTGCACGCACGGCCACAACGATCACATCACCGTGGCTCCGCAACTCGCAGCGGACCTCGACGCGCCGGTGCTGCTCAATCCGGCCGACACCATGCTGTGGGAAATGACCCACGGCGACAAAGAATTCCGCGCACTCCAGGACGGCCAGGTGCTCACCGCCGGCGGCATCGAGTTGCGCGCCATCGCCACCCCCGGGCACTCCCCCGGCTCAACCTGCCTCTACGCCCCGCAACTCGGTGCGGTGTTCTCCGGCGACACGCTGTTCTGCGGCGGACCCGGCGCCACCGGCCGCTCGTTCTCGGACTTCCCGACCATCCTCGGGTCGATCAAGGACAAACTCGGCGCACTGCCCGCCGAGACCGTCGTGTACACCGGCCACGGTGACAGCACCCGGATCGGCGACGAACTGGTCAACTACGACGACTGGGTGGCCCGGGGCCACTGAGCCAGGGCCACTAAGACAATTCGGCGGCGCTGCGCGGGTCGATGATCACCTTCGCGTGCGTCTCCGGGTCGCCCAGGGCGGTGAAGGCCCCGGCCACGCCGTCGAGGCCCACCTTGCCGGTGATCAGCGGGGTCGCCTCGAGTTTCCCGTCGGCCAGCATGTGCAGGCTGTCGTAGAAGTCCAGCGGGGTGTAGCCGAACACGAACC
>Ga0209986_10000544_pt1 | contig 36432 bp, 29 predicted proteins | sample BlataG_FD_183168 | JGI IMG/M metagenome (GOLD analysis project Ga0209986, IMG submission 183168) | Deep subsurface microbial communities from Black Sea to uncover new lineages of life (NeLLi) - Black_00105 metaG (SPAdes) (version 2) | ecosystem: Environmental > Aquatic > Marine > Oceanic >... | reverse complement strand
AATAAACCAGTCTTCATCACGACCCCGCTTGAACAGAAAGTACATCCCTAGTGGGAAGAAGAATATCAATACCAGCAGCGTCTGGTAAAAGCTTCCCCATGGGCTGGGAAGATGCTCCGCAACTGATGCGAAGATTCGTTGATCCAGTCTGAAGAATGGATTGACGACGCTCAAGAACTTGGAACCGAGAGTGATAAACGGGTTGGGTTTGTAGGGACTAATGGTGAGTTCTTCGTTCCCTGCAAAGATGAAGTAGGCTGCTGCGCCCACAGCGGGGGCTATCAGACCAAGTAGAATCGGTTTCATATGTGGAGCAAGCACGGAGGCAGTCGCTTCACGGTAAACTCCAACCCTCTGCCATATCTCATAGCCTGCCAGCAGAGCTCCCACTCCAATCGGAGCGAGTATGGAGAATGAGGTTAGATTATCAAACCCATTGCGTGGGACTAGGCCGCCCAAGAAAATGCCAAGGCTCAGTGTTATGAGATAGGAGGTCAGCAAGCGCCTACTGTATCGTCCGGAAACCAGCATGAAGAACCCATAGAGGGCAAGAAGCCCGAGCATGAAGTCAGCTGCTCCCCAAGACCCAAGAAGGTAAGCTAGGGAGAGGCCAGCCCCGACTGCAGAACGCATAGAGCCTTTCTTTGTGCTTCTAATGAAGAAGTATGAAGTGAGTACAATAGCGAAAACACCTATGCACTCATTGTCGAAGAAACCAACGACAGTCCTCTGCATGAAAGCTGGAATGAACGCCAAGAAGAGCGCACTGAATAATCCAACGCTGTTGCTGTGAAGTTCTCTGCCAAGGAGGAAAATAACCATGCACGTGAGTGCATGAAAGCTGGAATGAACGCCAAGAAGAGCGCACTGAATAATCCAACGCTGTTGCTGTGAAGTTCTCTGCCAAGGAGGAAAATAACCATGCACGTGAGTGCTCCCATGAAGGCGGGCAAGACTATGGCGACGTATATCAATTCTACACTGATACCGATTGCATTCAAGAACCAATAGAAGAATGCAGTTGTGAACGGCACTCCAAGGTACGACGAGCCGGCCATATCTCGACCGAATGGTACCCATGTGGAGTCATCATACCACGTGAAAAACGCCGAGACTCCGTTCTCTGTGATATACGACGTGAGCTTCAGCTGAAGCCATGGGTCAAAAGCGCGCACAATTGGTTGGGAGTCCAGCAATGGTTGCAGACGCAGCCCCAGAGCCACAAAGAATATGATAGTCAATGCGAGGACTATGATAATGGAGCCTCGCGAGATCTTGGCTTTGGGTTTGTGAAAGACCTGCCGCAAGAATTTTACGGTGGTTTTTTTGAGTCTGCTAAGTCTAGGCATACAGCGGGTTCTCTCCGTTTGGACTCGAATTAGTTCGAGGCAAACTTGGATTCGCTAAAAAGGTTGCTGTTAGTTCAGAGCTTGTACACTTCAGAATATAATGCAGAACCCCCGTAGATCGGAGGAAAACTACCATCATTTATGCAGTGTGACGGAGTTGAGATGTCGGAGAGGTGATATCTGGGCAGTGCCAGTTGAATATGAATGGTTGGGGGCCAAATTCAAAAGACCCCCAATCTGCCTACACATTTCCCAAGAGAATCTCCCGCTCGGGCATCGAAAACTTGCTAGAGGGATGCAGTATATTCGCTGTAGCCCTTGGCGTCTAGGAGTGCCTTCAAATCGCCATTAAGATTGGATGGTTTAATCTTCCACATCCATCCCTTGCCGTAGGGGTCCTCATTAACGAGTTCTGGTGCGTCCTCTAATGCTTCGTTCACTTCGACGATTTCTCCAGCCAGGGGTGTGAAGAGATCCGATGATGCCTTCATAGATTCAACAAGGCCACACTCTTCATCAGCTTTGAGTGATGTCCCCACATCACTGATTTCTACAAAGGTGATTTCGTGCAGTGAGTTTTGAGCATAGTCCGTAATGCCCACAATCACGACGTCACCTTCAACTTTGGCCCATTCGTGAGCCTTACTGTAGTATAGTCCTTCGATAACTGCGGTGCCTTTTGTCATAGGATTACACCTTCGAGTTCGGTGTGATTTGGGCTCCTTTAAATCAGTTCCCATCACTTGGTGCGTTTCTCACCATAACGTTCTGAGTCAAAGAAGGGCCACCCACTCACACGAGCCTTTCGTAGTCGCCCTTTGATGTCTATCTCAACAGTATCGCCTTCATTGACCAGGCCCGGAGTGACATAGGCCAATCCTATGCCCTTCTTCAAGAGCGGAGATATGCCACCACTACTGATTTGCCCGATTTTGTCACTGTTGAATAGAACCTTGTAGTGTTGCCGCGGAACACCACGGTCTATCATGACGAGACCGATACGCGTCTTCTCTACTCCCTCTTCCTTCTGCTTCTTCAACACATCATATCCAATGTAGTGTGGCTCAACTTTGAACTTCACTGCATAGTGTAACTGTGCTTCAATCGGAGTGATGTCTTCCTTCAGCTCGTGACCATAGAGAACGAAACCAGCCTCCAAGCGGGTGGAATCTCTAGCGCCGAGACCGCACGGTTTCACGCCATATTCCGCACCTTGCTTCAGCATCTCTTCCCAGAACGCAACTGCTCTGCGCTTCCCTTCGTCATTGAAGGGGGTATTGAGAAGGAGTATCTCGGCTCCCGCCTCCCCAGTGTAACCGGTTCGGCACAAGTAGCAGTCATGTCCTGCCAGTTTGATGAAGTTGCAACTGAACCTTGAGAATTGGCTTACATCAGTTCCAGCTAGCTTGGACAGCAAGGAGATCGCCTTTGGGCCTTGAACAGCGACCATAGTAATCTCGCTTGTCTTGTCCTCCACCTCAACCTCGAAATTCACGGCTTCTGTCAATAGATGCTGTGTGATCTTTGGACCATTCGACGCATTGGTAATCCAGATATATTCGTGTTCAGCGATTCTGTAGAGCATCAAATCGTCATGGATTCCGCCCTGCTCATTGAGGCACGTCGAGTAGTGCCCTCCGTTCACCTTCAGCTTATTCACGTTATTTGTGGTGACTGTCTGCAGAAATTGTGCTGCCTGAGGACCTCTAATGAAGAAGCGATACATGTTTGTGATGTCGAAAATCCCCACACTTTCTCTTACGGCAAAATGCTCCTCTCGTATGTCCGTGAATCGAACAGGCATCGCCCATCCAGCAAAAGGTACGATATCACCGTGTTTCTCATGCCAAGAGAATAGGTGCGTTCGTCGGAGCGTTTCGTTCATCAAACTTCACCGTGATTAGAGCAGGTTGAGGATTGGGAAATTGGTCATGAACAGGGCGCACGGGAGGTTCAAGAAACCACCTCTCATGACTAGACCTCCGATTAATCTACGGACCGTCTAGGCAGACTCTGGACAACCAAGGACCTTCGACTATGGCACGCTATTATAGTTTGGTGTTGAAGATGAATAATCATCCTTCATACAGCATGTCCAGCATGGACAAACGTAATTCCTAGGTGCGGTATAGTCACGCACGGTTGATATGACTGGTTGGAGTTGGGATGCTATCAGGGTCCTGCTCGTTGGACCTCTAATGAAGAAGCGATATTTCAGTGAAAGCAATCTTGAAATCCTCTTCAGTGGGATTCCGCCGCCTCAAAATCCTTCTGCATAAAGATACCAGTTTCTTCGCTTCAACTGCAATCGGATCAACTTCCCGTTCCACAGCCTCAAGATGAATCCTCTCCGCCAGCAGTCCTAAGCCAACCTACTCTCAAAGTGCGGGCTTATGCTGAGGAAATCTGCATAAATTACTTAGCTGGATGATAATGCAGCCAAGTCGTCTGGTTGTCACATCTACAAGAGTTTGTTACTGTACTCAACCTGACCTAGACTGTATCTGGTGCGCCGCCAGAGAGCAACTTCCAATTGCCGAGAATCTAAGCGGCTGATTAGTTTCCAATATTCCATCATTTGACAAACATATCTGTAAGTGCAATGGTATCTTTATGCCAGCTTTCAATGAAGCTGGGTAAGTTGGCTGTGATTTGGCCTAAGTCATCTTCATTTCAGTCTATGTTCAACTAGATGTGAAATGCTTTCCATCCTCTGCAGACTGCTTTCTGTTTCCCCATTTCTAGACCATAGTCCCTGAATGCCACATCCAGAACTGGACGGGTGCGTAACAGAAGCAATTCACGAATCACATGGTTTGCAGCTCCAACCGTGTACTCTGACGTATTTCGGCGGGCCAAATGGCCTGATGGGCTCGGCATCCGCTTACTGCTATGCCATGGCACGAGATTAACAGTTCTAAGGAGCTTATAGACCTCCTTCAAGCATTTTGCGCCCTATTAATCCGTAGTTGCTATTCTCGGCACATTCAATATTCAATCTGCATCTTAGTTCTATTATACATTAGACCATCAAGGAGGTTGAATTCAAGTTGGTGATAGAACCAATGCTGATGACCCCTGCAGCTGTGTCTTTTGTAACAGTGAGAAGCTTAACAAATCGATGGGACGGGTTTACTATTTGACAGATGATGGGTCAGGCTCATGGGTTCCTTGGATGATGAAGCTGATGCTGGTCATGGTATTGACTGCAATTCCGGTCCAAGGGACTCTTTTTCTGCTTCTATTGGTTCCATGGGTGCCCTTCACATGGATAGGTCCTACCATCCTATTCTCAGGAATTGTCTTTCTTGTGGGGGCAGGCATTCTCATAGTCAATAAATCGATGCGCAAATGGTTCTACTCGCTAGTCCTTGGCTTCTTGATAGGATGCGGTTGTTTGGTTCTAGCGACCCTTGCGCTTCTTTCACAGATACCGTTTCCCTTCCTTGGTAATGCAATGTATGCTGCATGTGCAGCAGTGTTGGTGATATCATTCGCCATAGGTTGGTTCTGGCCAACGAAGAAAGGAACTACTCAACTCGGACTGATCACAACGTCCTCCAAGTCCGCGAGAGTCCAAAAGCAGTCCCTAGGAGCGCAGATCTTCCAGCGCAAGTCAGAGGTGGTTCTGGCTGTGGAGCTCAAAGAGATACCTCACGACTATGCCTTCGCTGAAGATGGAAGATATCGCCTCTCTGAGATGGTAGAACGATTTCATAGCATCATCCGGAGCCTATCTTCAATTCCATTCGCCCTGCGTATTCAGCGCGTACGATGGAACACCCGTGTCCTATTCCTCACATGGTCAAAGGATGAAGCTCTACTAGAGCATCAGAGGACAGTGCTGCTGGACGCTCTTAGCAACAACCTGCCAGGCTTCAAGTTCAAGCCCCTCGACGCATTCACGGGAATCCCTCTTGGAGTGAAGGACAAGGGCTCTGCAGCGATCATCAACGGTGTGCCATTGCCAATCGAAGACGAGACACAGAGAAAGGATACCCTTGAAGCCATGACAGGAGTTCTGCAAGACCTTGAGAACGGCGTCTTTCAGGTCTTTATAGAGCCAACTAAGATGAGCAAGTCGAAGCTCAGGTCACTGGAGTCCAGCTACAAGCAGGAATCCGAGAGGTCAATGACCACCATCTCAACGGAGAAGTCCAGTTGGCTCCACGGGACGCAACAGGAGTCCAAGACCATTGTCAACCTTGAGGCGAAGCAGCATGCTGAGAAGCTAGAACAGCAATTCAAGCGACTATCCACCCGTCACTTGTGCAAGACCACAGTCGCCGTTCTCTCGTGGGGGGATGCCATCACAACGGCTGACCTGGATGCACGTCGCATCGCGGGTGCTCTCGTGGGCGCCCTTAGATCTGACAATAAAGAGGAAGAATTTCGTATTGAGTACAAGAGGAAGCACAAAGACATCACTAGACTTCTGAAAGGGCTTCCAGTAGGTGATTCAACTGTGCTCACCGCAGGTGAAGCAGCGGCATACATCATTCTCTCCAAAAGAGATGTAGGTATCAGGGTCACGAAACGAGAGAAGTTCTCGTCAGGGACTAGAGATGCCTCCGAGAAAGCCGACTCCAACGAGAGCGAATCGCATCTTGTCACATCGATGGCTCCCTCGAATGTCAAGTGGCTGAAACGTTCACCTAATCTACACTTGGGCAATGCAGTAGATGAAGCAGGTAAGTTGCTGCCAAATGCGCATGTGAAGACTGACGTTCGCTATCTCAACATGCATCTAGGAGTGTTCGGCAACACACGCTCTGGCAAGTCAACTTCTGTCATGAGTCTCATCGGTCAGTCCATCACACTGGGAGTGAACCCCCTCGTGCTTGTGCCTTCAAAGGGTTATGAATGGCGAATGTTGCTGGATGTCTTTCCAGACCTCCGAGTATTTACCCCGGGTAGGAGTGACGTGTCCCCATTGGTCATAAACATCTGGGACCCGCCATTAGGAGTTCGTATCTTGAAATGGATTGGTCGGGTTGTGCAAGTACTGACCCTTTGGCTACCTAATAATGACGTCATATCCATGCACCTCCAAGATGTCATCTATTCGGTCTACAGGAACTGTGGTTGGGACTTGAATACTAACACGAAAGGCAGGCCCATCTTGCTTGAGGACCTTGTTGATGCTGTGAGAGAGTTCGGTAGGAGCCTAGACTATGGTAATGAGGTCAGCAGTAACCTATTCGGGGCGCTAGTTGCCAGAGTGAAGAGCATCCTGAGAAAACCCTCACTGGTAAAGATGTACAACACCACTGCTGGAATCACAATCTCTGAACTGCTAGCTCATCCCACCATCATAGAGATGGACGCGCTCTCAGAGAATGACAAGATCATGCTCATGGGAATCCTCGCAGCAGGAGTAAGCGAGTACAAGTTAGCAAACCCCTCGAAAAAGGTCACCAACCTGCTCGTGCTGGAGGAAGCGCACTACCTTCTGAGCAGGACTGATATCAGTGGCGAAGCAAACTCCAGCATAAAACTACAGGCCGTGGGTGCATTCATCGAGATGCTATCAGTTCTAGGCGGGACCGGCTTAGGTGTAGTCATAATCGATCAATCGCCAGGTACACTTGTACGTCGAGTAATCAAGATAATTGTGAACTTACTGATTCACGCTCTCTCAGATGAGGATGATAGGAGGATTGTAGGAAAACACTCCAGATGTACCGAGTCACAGATAGAGCATATCGGAGGAATGCAAGTCGGGGAAGCGGTAGTCTACTTGCAGCACGAGGGAGAACCAAAGAACATGAGGGTCTTTCCGTTGGAGAAATTCATTCACGACAAGCTTCCAGAACGACCAATCAATGAGGACATTGTGAGGAGTCACATGAATCGGCTCTTCGAGGTGTGTCCAGAACTTCGAGAGTCTAAGCGTCTGCCAGATGATATCATGGAACGATTCACAGCAAAGAAGACCAAGAAAAAGAAAATGCCGTCAGAACTCCTGGCACATGAGTACAAGGAGCCTATCTCGAAGGTCGTACAGAGTCCCGAGTTCGAGAGCTTCTGCAGGGAGAATCTGAAGAAGGAGAATATCAGAGCTCTTGTGGCTCTCTTTCGTACTATTTCCAAGAAATATGGCGATGGCAGCTTTGTGTCTGATCTCTGCGTCCTCGAGCTGGCGGTAGACCACTACATGACTGACGAAAACAGGTCTGTGTTTGTGAATGTAGAAAAAACCATTGACGAGGAATGGGGTAAATGACCTCGGAGGGGAGTGAGCGCGTTGAGAGGAGAAAGGAATGCAAAGAGCACGTTGATGTTGAAGAGTTTCGACAACAGATGCGAGAGCTGATAGAAGAGGTCAAAGAACAGGTCAACAGAGAAGAAGTCGAAGTTGGCATGGAGTCGGGCAGCGCAGATGAAGAGAGGGGAACGGAGGCCGAAAGAGAATCGACTGACATAGATGAAGACTTCAGAGGCGATGGCGAATTCCGGAGAGAGATGCAAGAGCTAATCGCCGAGGTCAGAGAAATCAGTGAGAAGGAAGAATCTGAGGACTCCGATGAATTCCGAAAGCAGATGCGAGAGTTGATTGATGAGGTCGAAAGAGATCTAGAAGCCGATGAAGAGCTTGTAGACAGTGCCGAAGACAGACTTGATGAGTTCGAGGAGGACGTCCTGGAGAACTTTGAGAAGTACGGCATTGATGGCGATGAAGTGAGGGAACGCTGGCGTGAGAGGTTCGTAGAAGATGTGGAGGAAGAGATTGAGAAGGATTCTGCGTCCGATGAACCAGATGAATCCACGAGCACATCTGATGGTGCAGCTGGCTCAGAGAAGAATGAAACTGTCGAGTCTTACTCGTATTCGGAGTCTGCTGATGGCACAGTACAGGTATTGAAGACTGAGGGCAATTCAGAGGCTACAGAATCCGTAGATGAATCTAAGGAACATAAGGCAGAGATGGAGCCTCAGTCCGAATCCGATTCGAGTGTAGAAGGCGAAAAGAATCGCGCAGTCGAGGAGAGCAAGCAGAAGGAAGACATGGAGTCCCCCGAGGCTGCTAAACAGCCAGAGAAACAGATAGCGCGTGAAACTGAATCTGAAACATCTGAAAACAGCGCGCAACATGAATTGAAACGCGCCTCGAAAGAGAGCATACCGGAAACGAGAGAGGACGCGCGAGCAAAGCAGCAGACATCGGAAACGGTTTCAGAGTCATCCGAGGAGAAAACAGAAGCCGCAGAACGGAAGGAAGCGCAAACTGAGAGCATAGAATCGCATAGCGCGCTAGCGGAATGCGAAGAACTGATTGAAGAAGAGGTTGAGGACACCCAGACTGAAGGTCATCTCAACGAGTCCGCTGATGAAGAAGGCGAGGTGACACAGGACTCTGGTTCCGAGAATATGCAAGAAAGGACCGAAGATGGCGAGAGCGAGGAACTAGCAGACTCTAAACATCTCGAAGAACCAGACTCAACACAAGGCACCTTGGAATCCAATCAAGAAGTTTTGGAGGAGAGTATCTCACCTGACGTAGAAGAGCATGATGAGGACGAAGAAGTGGACGAGCGGGTGGTGTCTGATGACGAGCGGCTGACGGAAATGCTTGACTCACCCTATCCGACTGTCTACGTCGATGAAACTGGGTTCTTTGCAGAAACCGAGGAGCGGAGATGGCGGCGCAAGCTGGTAGAGTTGTACAATGATCTTCCTGAGGAGATGAAGCAGCTCTACCGCGAGCTTGTAAAGACCATGTTGGAGTCAGAGGATGGCCTTGAGAAGCTTCTTGATACGTTTCCTGAGCTTAGGGAGCAGGAGGAGTTTGAGGAGAAGCATGAGGACGCCATCAAGTATGTCAGGTTCAGGCAGAAGCTTCGGGAGCTCAAATTTCTTGGACCTCTGGAAGAAACTACTGTAGAGAAACTCGCTCTCAAGCTGGCCGTAGACCAAGAAACTGTCGAGAAGTGGTTGAATGATGATTATTACTCGTTTCCAAAGATCATCCAACAGGTCTGGAACCAAGAGATAGAACGACGGTGGGGGAATGTATTCCAAGCCATCGCAAATCGCAATGTGCCATATGACATGAGTGAGGTCAACGAAACCCTGAAGCGGTTTCCCGAGCTGAAGAGTGATCCTCATTTCGAATGGCACTATGATGAAGTCAAGGCATGGACTAAGGTCATGGCAGCAAAGCGACAGGGCAAGATATCCACGCTCGTCATTCAAGGGAAGGAACGATTCAAGCTAGATGAAGTCAAAGAGCTTGCCAAAAGGCTCAATCTCACGGTGGACAAGACAGTCCGGTGGCTCAGAGATGAGGACCGCCCCCGATTAGTAGACGTATTGACTGAGAAGAATGCAATCATGAAGGAATACGATGAGAAAGTTGTGACCGCACAAGATGATAAGAAACGGGGGGAAAACATTCAGGAGTGCAATGCCAAACACCCCTTCCGTAGAACCGACTTCGTAGCAGAAGAAGAAGCCGCGACCACACAAGGTGATATCTCTCATACCCGCAACGAGTCACCCGTAGTACGAGTTTATGACATTGAGAGCAAAGAGCTGAAACAGGCTGGACTTGATAGGTTACGGGATTCGTACGAGCACAGCGACAGGCGTCAGCTGGTGGGAAGAGAAGGTACTGCTACCAAAGCTTGCGAGGGAGAAAGACAACGAGAAGTTGAACAGTCGTTGGTTAGTGAACAAAGACAAGAGAAACAAGAACTAGAACACCATCAAAGAAGAAGGGGTGAGCCTCGAGAAGTGAGAGCATGTACGCCTTGCGTCAGGGGTCAAAGAATCGAGTCACTTGCCAAGCTGAAGAACATAATCCGGGAGGCATTTCCTGGAATTCAAGACCGTGAGGACTATGACTCTCTGATGAAACATGCTGCCAATCACTTGGAGCTACTACGGGTCATAGGAGATATGGGGAGTGTCAAACAGCGGAACTTAGTGCAGATTGCAACTAGGCTCAACATCACAAAACACGCTGCGGTCAACTGGACATTGAAGGGGCACGTACCTAAACTGTACGTGATTCTTGAGAAGGCAGTGTCCAAGTCAGAAGCCATGGACATGATTACCAGCTTTAAGAAACAGCTTTATGGGATTGAGAGCTGGGACGATGTCAAGAAACAGCTTGACAAGATGTATCCTAATAATGAATATGAACAGAGCGACGCATTCGAGATGCGGAAACGTCGAGCTATCGAGTTTTTCATGTTCCTTGAAGAGTTGAAGAGAGGAGGTACAGCAAAGGGAATTGCATGCCGTGCGGGGATAAATCCAGCCCGTGCCAAATCATTTGGGTTTATGCGAGGAAGCTTGCCCTATCTCGTTCGGAATGCTATTCAGTCCTTGGAATCGCAAAGGAAACCCCCTACCCTTATGTACGGAATCAACATTGCAATACCCAGAGTCCATGGTGTCAAGATTGAGTCCGTTCGCCAACTCAAGGAGATACTTGAGCATGAGTTTCCGAATATCTCAGAGCGTAGTGACCTTCCTTCACTCCTTGAAGCTGTAGAGGTCCATATTGAGTTGATTTGCAAATATGGAAATGGGGAATACCTTTCACCGGAAACTGTGCATAGCCTCCAAGAGCAGACTGGTTTCTCGCGTGACACCATCAGAAGGTGGCTCTTCGATGGTAAGAGACCAAAAATTTATTCCATTTTGGATAGGGCATTGACCATCGAAGAAGCCAACGAGAAGTTAGACGAAATACACAGTAAGCTCAGAGGTGTCACCAGCATGAAGGAGCTGGACCGTCGTATCTGGAGTAGTTATTTGAGAGAAAGAATTCTGGGCCTACCGTCGTATGAGAAAGCCCGAAAGCTGTCAAGGCAGTTCTTCAGTTTCCTGAAAGCACTCCCGGGTGGCGGATCATCCTCAGACATCGCTCGTAAGGCAGGACTCGGGAAGAAGGATATGCGAGGTTGGTTTGGTCCCGGCGCGATACCTAGCCTTGTACTCATGGCGTCCTGCATTCCAGCTGAGCCTCCAGAACAAGGAAAAGCGTGGCTGCCTTTCAAGGTAACTGCTGGAGGATTGGGAAAACCAGAGCGATTTATTCAAGTTCCTTTCGAAATCATTTCGTTTCAAGATTTGCTCGATGTTTTCAAGCAGATCCCATCTTTGAGAACGCCAGAGATGCATGAATATGAGAAGCAGTTTGGAGCAATGCCAAAGCATTTCGCATTCATGTACATTCTCGGCGTCATCGTTTCAGACGGCTGGTTTTCATCGCATGGCGTACACACATCAGCGTGCGTGAATTTGAAAGCAAGTAAGACGTATCATTGGAGTAAAGGCTTTGGAAGAGGGTTTAGCTATGCCCTTGCGAAGGTAGGAATTTCATCAATGCGTGATAAAGACGGAGTAACACGACAGGAGAATGGGAAGACGGTTGAGTTCAGAAGTTGGCGTAGCATTCAAACTCCCTTTCTAATATGGATGAAAGACTCGTTGTTGGGGCTCAAATCCTCCACTCCAAAAAGTCAGATTCCCATTCAGGCTGACTGGATTCTGCGGATGCCACACGATTGGCGAGTTGCTTTCCTGCAAGGAGTATCAGATGGTGATGGATGGGCTAATATCACAGAATTCAAAGCAGGAATAACCTCAATGGTGAATAAGGATTTCCTGATCCGTCTTCTTACCTCTCTTGGTGTTGCATCGTCCCGTTCTACGACGAATGTATTAATCACAAAGAAGGATGCTATTCGGAGAGTTGCAGGACTATCCATGTTTAGACATGCGGCTGGCCGTCAGGAACGTCTGACTCATATAATGGTCATGCTTGACTCGGTGAAGAGAAGGCGGATTTCTGAGGAAGAACTCAAGACCATCATGGCTCTTCATAAGCAGCGCTTTAGCTCAGGACAGATCACAAAAGAACTGTTGAGCAAGTTTGGAATCTTTCGTCGCTCAGGAACCATTCGGAATGTCATCAAGCGAAACTGCAAAAAGACGTTAGAGAACTTAGATTAGACGCTAAGGCATCCATTCAAGTGTTTGCAGCAAGAATGCGTGAATCTTCAGGGCGTGGTTTTAGGGTTTCTCTCTCATTCTAGTGTCGAATAAGCCAATTGCGTTCCTGACGGCTAAATGTTCCTCTCGGATGCCTGTATATCTGACGGGCATTTCCCAGCCCGCAAACGGAACTACATCTCCATGAGCTTTGTGCCATTCGAATAGCTGAGGTCTGCGGAGTTTGTCATTCAAGGTCATTGACTCCAAGTCATTCAAGCTCACTCGAAATGAGATAGGTTTTATCTTCTTCTGTGTCGCTCAGCACGAGAGGTTTCTTTGTCGTGAAGCATCACACCGTAAATATAGGTGGACTCAATGTTGGAGCTGACTTTCCGCCGCGCATCATGGGTGTCATCAACCTCTCCCCAGAGTCATTCTATTGTGACTCAATCGTGGATAACAGTAAACAACTGATCAAGGTCATCAAGAGCATGGAACAAGATGGTGCTGACATAATTGATGTCGGGGGCGCATCAACCGCACCAAGAGGAGTCTATGGTACTCCCGAGGTGACTGCTGAAGTTGAGCTTGAAAGAGTGGCTAGCAATCTAGAGTGCATTGTTCGGAACACGAGAGTTCCGGTTTCAATAGACACGGTCCGCTCAGAAGTTGCAGAAGCTGCTATCGACAGTGGGGTTTCATTGGTTAATGATGTTTCGGGACTTTCCAGAGACAAGAGAATGGCAAAGCTTGTTGCCGATCGTGGCGTGCCCATTGTGCTGATGGCTGACTGTGGAGGCTCATGTCAGACTTTGAAGGCGTCCTTTCGTTCAGTTGAGAGGAGTGTCAAGATCGCTCTATCTGTGGGCATACCGCAAGAAAAAATCATTATTGACCCAGGTATTGGATTTGGCAAGCCGTCAAAGGCGGATCTGGAAATCATCAGTCAGCTGGATAGATTCTGCAAGCTGGGGCACCCTGTGCTTGTTGGTATTTCGAGGAAGGCTTTCATTGGAGATCTACTCAATCAGCCAGAGTCCAGTATGAGACTCACGGGTACCATCGCAGCCACATCTATAGCTGTGGCGAATGGCGCAGATTTAGTTCGTACACACGATGTGGAAGAGGGCAAGATTGCCGCGAAAGTAGGAAAGGCACTGAGGAGAGTGTCTGCAAAAAGCGAGAGTCGGGAGAGAGCGGAGTAGTTCCACATGCGATGGGAAGAGTGGAAGCCGTTCTATCTGGATATCGTTGATAGACTTGGGCTCGATGTTCAAGCAGACCGCATGGCTACAGCCCTGCTCACAGACTTGCTTGAGGATATAGATCCTGAACCACTACTTCGTGACCTGAAGGAGCGTGTTGCTGGATGCACAGTAATAGTATGCGGAGCAGGCCCATCTTTAGATCATCATCTTGAAATTGTGACCGAGTCAAAGGAGTATAATAACGCCGTGTACGTTGCTGCAGATGGAGCGATATCAGCGTTTGTGAATCTAGGACTTAACTGTGACGTGATTGTAACTGACCTTGATGGGCGAATGGAGCATATTAAGAGAGCAGTAGAGCATGGCACCCTAGCAATTGTTCATGCTCATGGTGATAACATGAAAACAGTGAGAGAGTACGTTCCCAGTTTAGGAAAAATCTTGGGAAGCACCCAGGTCGAACCCACAGACAACGTATTCCTCTGGGGAGGCTTCACTGACGGAGATAGAGCTTGTTATATCGTTGCCCAGAATGCACCAAAACGCATAGTACTTGCGGGGATGGATTTCGGGACAACTGTAGGTATGTGGTCAAAACCCAATCACGATGGGAATTTCAGTGCCAGCAAGCGGAAGAGGATTAAGCTTCAGATTGCAGAAGAGCTCTTGACACATCTGATGTCAAGCAGCAGGATAGAGTACCACGTGCTAGGTTAAAGCCTGGACCATATCGAGCATCGGAATGATGCCCTGTCTACTTGGAGTTTTCAGGTATATGAGATAGGTAGCTATGAGGAAAGCTGCTCCAGCCAGAATCACCCCAAGAGCCATGAGACGCAGTGCGTAACCCGGTTGGAAAACGTATCTAGAACTGTAGTAGATTAGCCCCAGACCAATAACACCAATCATAATGATGACCGAAGCTACCATGCCCTCCAACCCCAGCTGGACGTCGAGGGCGGGGTAGACTATGATGGGTTCATTGTTTGGTCCGGTTGCTATAGCAGGGGGAGACTTCACCAGAGTGTAGATGTTTCCGCCGAGAACGAACAGTATAGCAAAGAAAAACACACCAAATACGAGGATGTCTGGAGGCCGTGACGGCATTCCGAAACGTGGCCTAGCAAGTCGCACGCGCGGTTTGACAATGAATCGCGGCCACCATGGTTTCATCTGTTCGACCTCGAACGGTGCCGTTTAGCAGTCTGCTTTTAAGACTATCGTGAAATGCACATCTGTACCAGCCTAGGAGTCATTAGATTGGACTGGTTTGTTCCACCAGATTCGAGAGAGGCGAGCCAAACTGTCGAGATTCTTGATTATCTCTGAGAAACCTACTGCCGCGAAACGAATCGCTGAAGCGTTGAGTCAACATGAGTCTTTGAGTGAAGTCAAGAAGGGGCAAGTTTCATACTACGAGTTCAAGAGAGGTAAGGACACCCTCGTTGTAGCTTACGCGCTAGGGCACCTGTATGATCTCCGCCAGACAGAGAAGGGGTGGACATATCCTAGACTCGAAACAGAGTGGGTTCCGAAGTATGAGGTTGTCAAGAAGGCGACTGGAATCAAGCCAATCATCAGACTGATCACGAGGCTTGCGAAAGAAGCAGATGAATTTGTCGTAGCTACTGATTACGATATTGAGGGAAGCTTGATTGGCTATTTGACTGTGAAATATGCGTGTGGAATAGACCCTGCAAACGCAAAGAGAATGATTTTCTCGTCGCTGACAGCCAAGGACCTTGAAAATGCCTATGAGAATATGTCACTAACGTTGGAGTTCCCCATAATAGAGGCGGGTCAGGCGCGGCATGAAGTCGATTGGCTCTATGGAATAAACCTCACACGTGCCCTGACTCTTGCAATCAAGAACACTGCAGGCTGGTTCAAGATAGTATCAACTGGTAGAGTTCAGGGTCCCGCACTTGCATTTGTGGCGAAAAGAGAGCAAGACATCAACCTCTTCGTGCCGATCCCATTCTGGACTATAATGGCCATAGGCGACCACGATGGAGTCAAGATTGAACTGGAGTACTCTAGGAAACGAATTGACATCAAGAAAGAGGCAGATGCAATTGGTACTGAACTTCAGGGGAAACAAGCACATGTTGCTTCAATTGAGAAGAAGAAGAGCAAAACGAATTGACATCAAGAAAGAGGCAGATGCAATTGGTACTGAACTTCAGGGGAAACAAGCACATGTTGCTTCAATTGAGAAGAAGAAGAGCACGCAGAAACCGCCCGTTCCGTTCAATCTGAGCAGCCTTCAAGCAGAGTCCTACAGACATTTCGGATTCAAGCCTAGCAGAACACTCGTTCTTGCACAGAAGCTCTACTTGGATGCTTTGATCTCGTACCCACGAACCAGTAGTCAGAAGATATCAGCGAGTGTTGATGTGAAGGAGATACTCCATGGACTCAGTGGATTCAAGCAATATGGGGCTCTAGCCAAACGTGTGCTTGATAGCGGAATGCTCACACCTGTTCAAGGTATAAAGGATGACCCAGCACATCCAGCGATACATCCTACAGGAGCTAAACCCCCTCAGCGATTCACTCCCAGCGAGAAGAAGGTTTTCGACCTAATCGTTCGGAGATTCATTGCGCTCTTTGGAGAGCCATCTATCAAGGAGAGCCGCAGGGCTGACGTAAGGTGTGACACCCATCTACTCCATGTTCGAGGGCTCAGAGTGCTGAAGCAGGGCTGGATGGAATTCTACCAGCCATATGCAACTACAAATGAGAAGGAACTTCCACCGATAGAGAAAGGAGATTTGATGCAACTTGCTTCAGTACATGTAACTGACAAACAGACCTCCCCGCTTCCGCGTTACAATCCCTCCAGCCTGCTCAAAGCTCTTGAGAGAGAGAATTTGGGTACAAAGGCAACTCGTTCAAGAATTGCTGATTCTGTCAGGTCAAGAGGATATGTCTTGAATGACAGATTCGAACTATCGACTTTGGGGTATGCGCTCTTCGAAACCTTGGAACAGTATGTACCTGAGATGTTGTCTGCTGAGTTGACTCGACAGCTTGAGAAACAGATGGAAGGTATCCAAGAGGGAGGTACTGATAGAGAACAAGTATTGGTGGACGCCAAGAGAGAACTTCTCAAGATTCTTGAGAGGTTCAGAGTAATGGAAACGGCAATAGGGAACACCTTGGTTGGAGGTCTTCAAAGATACTGGAAGGAAAAACAAGAGATTGGACCATGCCCAACCTGTAATGTAGGAACGATGAACATTGTATCTTCATCAAAGACGGGAAAGCGGTTTCTAGGCTGCTCGAACTATAAGGAAGGGAGATGTGAACAGACGTACCCACTGCCTCAAAGCGGTGAGATATCTCCACTAGACAAGATGTGTCCTTATTGCGGATATCAGATGATCAAGATCATCTCTAGAAGAAGGGTGTGGGAAACCTGCGTCAACTGGGCTAAGTGTCCTGGCCGCCGGGATGACCTTGAGGAGCTTGGGAAACGTAGAAAGAGCTATGCTAGGCGCAAAATGGGAGGAGAGAGCAAGTGAATGTGTGTTCGGTATGCGGTCGTGAAATTGCAGAGGACTCGGAGTTCTGTATTTACCACAGACACGCACTTGATAACCTGCGGGCTACGTTCGATGATTGGAAACGCGCACTTGAGATAAACTGGAAAGAGTACCTGAATCGCGTGCACGAATTAGATGAAACGGGTATATGGGTGCGCGAGACTGCTGAACATCTTATGTCACAAGGTAGTTCTTCAGAACTGCAATGATTTCCATCATCAGTTCCCTGTTCAGACCATTCACCGCGATGACTAGCATGCAGGTCTGATTGGTCCATGCTGCAACTCTCTCAGCTATAGTGCGTACAAGCGTTGCATCTAGACCCGTCGAGAGAAAGCCAGTGGAAACGGGCTCTCTACGTCCATGAGCCGGTGGAATTGCTACAGCTGAGAGAGATATTCGGAACCTTTCTGAGTCAGACAAGAGAAGCAGTATGCCATTCTCAAGGTCAATTATTCTACCCCTGAGCTTGCCCTGTGAAAACTCGGATTCGAATTCCCTGATGTCCTCCAGATTCATTTCCATAGCCGGATGCCGTAATGCTCAATGAGGTAATAAACAGATACGATGGGTGGTGAATTCATGCAAGCCAAGCAACATCGTTATCAATAGTGGCACTGCTGATTTCGTTGGAATCTTCATGACTGAACAACCCGCTCCAATGGACTTCTTTCCATATGATGAGCCTCGCAACGGCCAAGAAGAAATGATGAATCAGATTAGCGATAAGGTCAGAAGCGGGCACAATATTGTCTGTGAGGCGCCAAATGGATTTGGAAAGACTAGCGTGACATTATGTGGAGTTCTACCATGGGTTTTGGAAAACAATGGGAAAGTGCTCTATTGCGCACGGACACATAGACAGCTAGATCGTGTCATGGAAGAGCTTGACGCGATATCAAAGAAGCAAGACGTAACTGGAGTTTCTTTCAGAGGAAGGCGCCATATGTGTCTCAACCCTTTCGTTATTGAGAATGCTGGTTTTCTCGCACCCATCAGCGAGGTATGTGGACAGCTGAAGGCGACAGGAAAATGCGCATACTACGAGCGAACAAAGAAAGCAGTGGATTCCGCTAATGTTCTTGACATCATGCCCTCAGGAGTCCTCACGGCGCCAGAGATAGTCAGAATCGCCAAGAAGCGTACTTTCTGCCCGTACGAACTGGCCAAGAAGCTCGCCAAAGTCGTTGATGTTGTAGCTCTATCCTACCTCTACGTGTTTGATCCTTTTGTTATGGAAGTGTTCATGCCCGAACTTGAAATGCCTCTTGGAAAGGTCGTTTTGATTCAAGATGAAGCGCACAATATACCGTCTACAGCCCTAGATTCTGCCAGCGACTCGCTACCCGTGGGAACGATAAGACAGGCCATTCGTGAGGCGACGACTTACCATGATGCTATTTCCAAGGATTTCTGCAGAGAGCTTGCAAAAGTCATCCTAGAGCATTCAACAGAGATGAAAGAAGATGATGAGAAAATGGTGGACCCGGAGGTCATCTTTGAGATTGCGATTATGGAGGCGGGAATGGAACCGGAAGACGAAGTTATATCGCATATGAAAGACATAGGAGCAAGCATACGACGAGGTCTTCTGAAGGCTGGCAAATTCCCTAGGTCCACAATTCACAGAGTTGCTGACTTCATGCTGAAATGGATTGAATATTCCGAACGAGAAGACTACACGTTCATGATTGCGTCGGCTCGAACTGGTAGAGAAAGCAGAAGAGTTTCGCTTGATCTTGTGGCCCTTGACCCAACTGTAATCACGAATCCAATACTCAGAATGGTGCGTAGTTCAGTTGCAATCTCCGGGACTCTCTCCCCCCTCGATGCCTTTTCTGAGATGATAGGGCTTGGTCCTGAAACTGCTAAATTGACATTCCATAACCCGTTCGCTAAACGAAATAGGTTGGCGATGATTGTCGAGGGTGTTGGTACTTCCTACAAGGCACGGTCTGATGCGCTATTCAGTCGCATGGTTGACCACTGTGTTGCTGTTGCTCACGCTACACCAGGCAACACTGGTATTTTCACCACAAGCTATGCTGTGGGGGGTGCCCTGCTCGGAGCGGGCTTGGAGAAGAGGTTGCGGAAGAAGCTCTACTCAGAGAAGCAGGGGATGAAGACCGATGACAACGACACCATGATAGAGGAATTCAAAGCAAGAGGTGATATGGGAGGTGCCGTCCTAATGGGAGTGCAAGGAGGGCGCAACTCCGAGGGAGGTGACTTCCCGAGTTCCACAATGGAGAGTGTCATCGTTGTGGGGGTGCCCTATGCCAGACCAACCCCTCGAACGGATGCACTGATTCAATACTTCGATAAGCGCTTTAATCGCAAAGGAAGGGACTATGCCTATGTCTTGCCGTCAATGACTAGAGCGGTTCAGGCGGCTGGCCGACCAGTTCGGCGACTCGAAGATCGGGGAGTTATTATTCTTTTGGATCAACGATTTGCAACAAGCTACCTCCGGCGATTTATGCCCAAATGGCTAGATGAGGTCATACAAGTGATGCCTGACAGCCCAGACATGGTAGCTCAACAGGTGGAAGCTTTCTTCAGCGATTAGCTTGTGGTGCCCAGTAACCATTCTAGTGATTTGTCGCCCAGCAGCACCGCTTGTGCATCAGCTGTGGAAATACGTCTGTTGCCATTGGTGATATCGAGAACCAAACGTTTCAATGCTTGCACATGGCCTTCGCGGATTTCAAAGATGTCATCCGATTCTTTCAACGGCCGCCCTTTCCGCATGGCAATCAGAATGGCAGATGACTCGTCCGATTCGCCAACCTTTGTGGTATTCTCTTCGTTAACCAGCTCCAGCAAAGTGCTGTCTATATGCGGAATGATTTCTCGAAGAAAGAATGCTGCAAACATGCTAGATCCAGTACCAACTCGCATCACGGGCTCCTGAGAGAAGCTGTCGTTGACTGCTGCCAGCCAGCGTAAGGTGAAACGGGCAGCCTTGGCTGGTGAGGAGGATATCTTGGTCCGAACCACGTTGCCATCTATGACCAGTGCCAACCCGAATCGCATTCCGGGATCAACCCCAACAACAATGCTTGCGGGTTCTTTTATGTCCAGAAGATGAAGCATCAGAGCAATCACCATGGAGTCTTCATTAAGATTATCGTCTACAATGACTACTCGTTCAGGGTCTAGATCTTTTACTTCGTCACTTGTGGTTATGATGACCTTAGCAATCTGACACTCTTCACCACTAGGCTCACAGACCACGAAATCCAAATCCAGGCTCTTGAGAATTTCCATAACGAGATAGAGCGTTTTGGGGTTTCTTGTTGCTACTGCGACTTCACTGCGAGGCATTACATGTGCATACTGGGGTATCCTTAAGACTCCTTAGATGGAATCTGCAGATGGTGAAATCCGCCTTGATTATTCCAACAGGGGTTCCCTCATTGGACCTCATCCTCAATGGAGGCTTACACACTGGATACCTGACTCATGCCTTTGGTGAAGCGGCAGCTGGTAAGACAACCCTGGCACTTCATTTTGTCAGCGCTGCTTGTCGTCTGGAAGTTGGAACAGTCTTCGTGAATTCTGAGGGGGCAACACCAATCGAAAGGCTTGAGCAGATTACGAATAAGAAACTTGAAGAGATTGAGAGACTAGTGACCATTCTCTCGCCTAAGAGCTTCAGCGAACAGGGGACACTCATAGATGACCTTGATCTATATTCGCGAGAGGGAACAAGACTAGTTGTTGTCGATACTCTCACAAGATTGTACAGAGCCGCCCTTGAAGACAAGGAGATTAACTACGCAGCACATCGAGAACTGAATACACAGATGGGAATCCTGAAGGGGCTTGCCAAGGAACGAGACATAGCCGTGATGGTACTGAATCAAGTGAGGGGACGAATGGATGAACCACAAGGATTCGAACCCGTCGCCCGAAACATCATGGATTTTTATGAGGAATATTCCATGCGATTGCGAGTCGGACGTGGCAGAGCAGAAAGAATCGTGGAGAGGCTGATACCTGAAGGCGAACCCTCGAAGAGTGTGATGTATCTTGCAATGAAAGGATTCACCGCAGAACGCGGCACAGGAGAAAATAGTGAAATGGAACCAGAAGAGAATCTGACGCAGGAGCAACGCTGATGTACGAGGAACTCGCCCTAGTTGGACTCGCTCTATGGCTTGGTTTGCCAGCGTGGGTTGCCAATGCCACTCCAGTTATCTTTGGCGGAGGAAGGCCAATGGACGCTGGACTACTGTTCAGGGACGGCAACAGGATTCTCGGTGACGGCAAGACTATCAGAGGGTTCATTTCAGGAATTATTTTCGGTGTTCTTACCGGAGTTGCACAGTCAATCGCTGCCCCACATGTTAGATTGCATATGGTGCAGTATCTTACGGTGTCACAAGGCATGGAAGCCATTCTCTTCTCTGGCGTTTCAATCGCCCTGATACTGTCGATTGGCGCTCTGCTTGGCGATTTGGTTGGTTCGTTTCTAAAAAGGCGAGTCAATCTCCGCAGTGGTGCGCCATCGCCAATGCTTGATCAGCTCGGGTTTGTACTAATGGCATTGATTCTTGCTGCTCCATTGCTACAGCCAAATCCTGTGTATCCCGCAATTCTTATTCTCATAACCCTCGTCATTCACTGGGTGAGCAATGCAGGCTGGGTGAGCAATGCAGGTAGCTACTTACTGGGGTTAAAAAAGAACCCTTGGTAGCATGTCCACAGATGAACATTTTAAAATGAAAGATAGACATAAAAGGTCAGCAAAGAGCCTATTCTTGTTCTGTCGTTGAGGCTGGATATCTCAGTTGTCCAACAAGAATTAACAGGTTCAACGACACTCTATATCTTGTACCGGAGTAATCCCAACAATGAAAGTTGCAGACTGCATGCAGAAAGACGTAGTCTTCGTATCAGTACCAGGCACCAGAGAAGATGTTCTGCTACTCATGGCAGAGAAGCAAATAAACGGACTCCCTGTCGTGAAGAAAGGAACTGAGACCCTTGTGGGAATAGTCACAAGAACAGATCTCTTGCGGAAAGCAGACGAGAACCAGCTTGCTATGCTCATGGTAAGAGACCCGGATACTGTTACACCTAGAACTAATGTGAATACGGCAGCCAGACTCATGCGGGATAAGAAGTACAGGAGATTACCTGTGGTGGATAAGGACAAGCTCGTGGGGCTTGTGTCCATACCTGACATTCTGGGTGCAATACTAGAAGAGAGCGGGGAATATGACGACAAGAGCATCGGAGACTTTGTTAACCATCAAGTCATTGCAGTGTGGGATCAGACTCCTCTTCCCCTGTCATACATGATAATGGAGATGGCCGGGAAGCATGCGCTTGTGGTAGTCAACGAAGCCGGAGGAGTCGCAGGTGTGATATCAGTCAGCGACTACTTACGACTGTCTGAAATCACAGTCGAGGAAAATGTATCCAAGACCTACAGCGGGACTGATCAAGCTGTGGAATGGGGCTGGACCTCCAAGGACTTTCTGATTGTCACCAAGAGACTTTTGAAATTGCCCAATGTTCCTGTGGAACATGTCATGACCAAGAACATAATCAGTGTAACCGAAGTCACAACCATTCCTGAATGTGTACGAACACTAAGGAAAAATGACATTGACCAAGCACCGGTGCTTTCAGCCGCAGGCAATCTTATTGGCATAATAGATGACCGCGATTTGTTGATACTAGCAACCGAGGTCGAATAGGGACATTAGAAGTTGGTATGAGAAGCTTGTTCAGACAGAGATGTCTGTTCGGATACGAACATCGAGTCCAATGATGAGTTAATCAAACTGAGGCGTTGTTGTAGGTACTGTCCGAGTTCGTGTTCACGAATCAACCGCTCAGCTATGGTCAGGTACTTTGAAATGTTCTTCTGCCTTACAGTGAGTGAGAGCTTCGCACCACAGACACAAGAGCCAGAAAGTGGGACTCTTCTGTATACTCTGTGACACTTCAGGCATTGCATTTTCTGCGTCGAGTATGCCCGAAGATTTCCCCGGATATCACGAATGAAGTGATGTGAAAGCACACGTTCTGCAACATCCCGCGAGTCCACTGCATCAATGAGTTGTGCAAGTTTGAGCTGTGCTTCAAGCTTCTCAACCATGCTGCCTAGCGTCTTGTATTTTGAGTTGCGCGGACCATCGTCAATTGATGACGTGCCATGTGTGAAGCCGAGTCCCTCGTACTGTGCCTCTTTGTCTAGTCGCGATGCCACGATATCTACAAGACTCTCGACTACTCGAGGGTGCTGCGCTTCAGCAACCATACTGTAGAACTGAGCAGGATATCGATTGCAGACTTCGATGTTGTGAGCTTCATCATCAATCTCAGTCGGGTCTAGAACTACAGACAGAACAAGGGGAGCATCCATGAACCCACCTCTGCCCCTAGGAAGGTAGGCTTTAGAGAAGTTGATGAGTGCATCAAGGACTAGAATCAGGGCATCTTCGTCACCATCACAGTTTCTCCGTTTTGCAGCATGCCAGTAAGGATGTGCGTAGCACACGCTTGTATTTGTAAACCCGACTATTCTGCCAATTATCCCCGCAGATGTGTGAGGAGCAAGCCCAATGACCAACTGCCCGATTATGGCCTCACGCCTACGGAACCCGTAGTAACTGTCTAAGCCATAGATTCGCTGAAGGCAATCATCTACAAAATTGCCTACATTAACCAAGTAGTCTGCACAATTTTCGGGGACTACCAAATCTTGAACCATGAGCTCAATGACCTGCTCATCTGAAACCAGAGGCTCGCCTTGATAATCAGTTCTGTATCCGAGTTCATGTAAACGCCCCATAGAAACCCCAATCTCGCGGGGTTTGAAGTGAGTCAGTGGTGCATCAGTGGCGTCGAATCGTGCTGTGCCATCGCGGTAGGTGTACACATCATGTTTGGCGCGCAAGACGCCCTTTCCAAGATACTCTGGCACCTTATGATCGCTGGTCAGCCCTAGGACTCCTCGAAGATTGTAAGTCTGTGACTCACCAAGATCTTTCTTTATATCTTCCAAAAGCGCCTGGAAGTCCACAGAGATAGTCTTCGTGGTGCGGATAAGATTCACATCATGTCCATAGGGGCACATTCCAGTGGTGGTGTCTACTGCCCTGCCGCACTCTTCATGCGAACACCACTGTTGGACTTCAGTATGCGACCCGCATTCGCGACATTTGGACTCAAAGGTTTCAAGCCCACATCCTGTGCAGATTCTAGATACCATTTCAAGCCGTACGCCTGAACTCCCCAGAGCGGGTTTCATTACCGTGCCATCATCGTCGAAGGTGTATTGTGTTGATGTGTGCTCGTTGCTCTTGGCAATGCGTTCCACTCGTCGTTCGCTTGATAGAGCTCGTCCTACCGGGAACAGCACATGAACAGGAGGCTTCATCTTGCGTTCTTCAGCCTTCTCAGGCCGGCCCATTCTTGCCCCTATCGAGAAGCCCAACTTGTCTCTAAGCTCAATTTTCGTGCAAGAATTGAGAGCCTCAAGGGAGTTACTCCCCTTGGGGGATTTGCGCTTGTCACCCAATTGCGCTAGAACTGTCGCGGGGCTATCTGTGATGCAAATCAGACTGCGGTCTTCATTCAGAGAGTGAGGGATACCTGCTCTTGTGAGTAGCTCTTTGTATCGTGCATCATTTGGAATGACTATGCGGCTGTTTTGGGAGGTTCTCTCTATCCTCTTATTCTTCAACAGCCAGGTCCTAAGATCCGATGTTTCCTCACCACTCAATGCAAGCCAGCGATAGAGATACCTAGGGTGAAGTGGCACTCTAAATGACATTGCCAGATGAAGTGCTTGTTCTGGTGAGGGGATGTTTGAGAGAGGATTGCTAATAAACCCGGATAGGTCACTGGCGGTGATGTCCGAGTCTGAAAGGCGTTGTTCAACCTCAGATTTCTTGAGTTTCATACGTGCTTTGTCGACATCATGTGACCACCATTCTTCGCAATACCCCGATGGAACAAGTGGGTGGTTGTTTTCAAGGAACTCGCCAAGTGCAACCAATATATCGCCAAGATAGATTATGCGTTCGACCTTTTCTTGAAGCCTGCAAGCCTCTTCGGTAGTAAATACTTGCTTAACTGTTCCATCTCGAAGAAGGACCGTAGGGCCTTCGATGGTGTCTACGGGGCATACTATGGAGCCTTTACCAGGACGCTCCGTTCGGATGTGAGTCCCAGGAGCCAAGAACTCGTCAACCAAGAACATCGTAGCAGGATGCACGCCCACCCCCGCCAATCCTGTGTTGCGAGACCGGCCATATCTCAATCTGAAACCACCAATTCGTGATGGATGTGAAAACACCGGGCGGCCGCCAATCACATCTGCTAGATACTCAGATTTCGGAGCCAGTTTCGTTTCCTCTGATTCATCCTCTGATGACTCAGCCTTGCTGGTCTTCTCAGCTAGTTCATTGAGCCACTCCCACCCAGGTATCTCCAATCCGTTCACAATTTTAGCGAGTTTGGCAGCCCTCCCGACGACGCCGTCATTGAGTACCAGAACGGACCCACCTCTAACACGGTTGGTTTCTATTCGCTCCAAATCGCGACTGCCCGATACCTCGAACTCCTCCGTTGGCTCCCCCGTCAGCATTATTGGTAGTTTCGAGGCTGCTAGCCGTAACAGGTCAAGTCGCACTGGATACTGAAGATGCACTGCTCTTGCATAGAGCTCAACCTCTTCCAGAGATCTCTCGACTTCCTCCTCAGTAGCCTTGAATGCTGGAAGATCTAACACCTGCCTTACATAGTCTGCAACTAGAACCGTCATGGCGGCCTCTGTACCACCAGCAGCCCGAATAGGCCCCGCGAGATAGATTGCAAGGTATTGATCTGAACCCGCACCCCTAATTCGAACTTTTGAGATCCCTTCAATTGGAGCGGCAGTAATGCTCTCAGTAAGTATCGCCAGAGCCACTCGTACGGCTTTGTCTGCGGCCTTTTCCTGGTCTGTGATGCCACCTAGGTCCCCTGTGGCAATCTCCTTGGCGACAGCAAAGGCCACCTCTTCTCTAGAGCGCTTCTTGTCTTTCTGCAGCTCTCGAATCCGCTTTGCTACGCCAATAGGCCCATCAAGTGTGGCCTCAACACGAGCAGCTACATCGTACGCTGGCGGAATCTCAACAACTGTTGTGGGGTCAACACCCTTCGCCCTGGCACTCTCTGCGACTGCATAGATTCTTCTGACCTCTTTATTTAGTGCAGCAAAGTAGCGGGCATAGTGGATGCTATGCTTTGGTAGGCTAGGCTCAGACTCGGTCACAAGTTGTCATCCCTCTGTTGTCGGTAGTGGTCATTTATGTTTCGGCCTGTCAACGGCGGATTATTCGGTCCAGCTCGGTACGATTGAGCATACTACTTTATAGGATACAAGCTGAAACACTGTATCGAGTGGATGTCACTACCCAGCAACTGGATGGTAATAGAAGTGCTCACGCTTGAAGAAACAATTCAACTCATTTTGAAACACAAATCCGAGTATGAACGCAAGGACATCTTGAAGTTCATCAAGGAGAAGCGCCAGGAGTTGGGTCCTGAGGTTGTCAACGATGAGTCTGCAGCAATGATTGTTGCGCGTGAACTTGGTATCGATCTTCATCAGGTATCTCCCAAAGCACGCCTGAGAGTCACGGACATATCCGAGGATATTAGGAATGTGGCCCTAACTGCGAAAGTTGTCAATGTTGGTACGATCAGAACCTTTTCTCGGTCCGGCGGCGGAGAAGGAAAGGTCGCCAGCATAATAGTTGCAGATGAAACTGGAAGAATCAGAATCGCTATGTGGGATGACCAGACAGTGGCAGTGTCTGAGGGGGCAATCAATGTTGGCGACGTAGTTCAGATAAGAGGTGCCTATGTGAAGAAGGGAATGCGTGACGCCCTTGAACTCAACCTTGGTCGCATGGGGAACATTAGAATCATTGATGACCACGAGATGGAAGATCTAGACTTTGATATGCCTGAGTCGCAGACTGCTAAAATGAATGACCTTCAGGAGGGGGCGTTTGATGTGAATCTGGTGGTGAAAATCGGCAAGATTTTCAATCTAACCACATTCACCCGCAAAAGTGATGGTAGTGAGGGCAAGGTGTTGAGCATCATTGGCGCTGATGAAACTGGCAGTGCCAGGCTTGTATTTTGGGACAAGTATGCGGAAGAGATGCAGGATGCTAAGGAGGGGGAGGTCATCAAAGTCACTGGCGGCCGCACCAAGGCCGGTCGCTACGGAGATGTCGAGTTCCATACCACCAGAGCCTCGGGAGTTGAGAGAAATCTAAAGGAGAAGATAGATGCAGTTGAAGTGAGTGTAGGAGCACCTGCCTCAGAGCCACTTGGCAGGAAGAACATCTCTGAATTGGCAGAAGATATGCGTGATGTTGACATTGAGGGCAAAGTGGCCAGGATTTTCCCGTCCAAGACCTTTGAGAGGGACGGAAAAGAGGGGAAAGTTCAGAATCTTATTGTTGTCGATGAGTCAGGGACCACACGGGTCACATTCTGGAATGAAGATGTCGACAAGATAGAGGATTTGCAGGAGGACAATGTTATCAGAATCAAACATGGCTACGTGAAGGAGGGGTTCAAGGGGGGCATAGAATTTCACGTGGGCCGCCTTGCCGAAATCAAAATCAACCCCAAGGGTTCGAAACTGGCAAAGCTTGACCTCTCGGGAGTGTCTTTGGAAACGATAACTCGCGCAGGAAGAGTCATGATTGGCGACCTAGATGCTGAGAGCGAAGGACAAACTGTAGAGGTCTGTGGCATAGTTGTAGGGGTTGGTCAAGTATGTCCTGTGTACCAGGCCTGCCCGAGTTGTAGGAAGAAAGTCGAGGATAGAGATGGCAAGTACATCTGCAGCGTCTGCGGCGAGGTTAAGAAACCAGAGCCCAGAATGCTATACAAGGTCACTTTGGACGATGGTTCCGGTTCTATTCGAGTGACTCTCTTTGGCGAAACAGGTGAAGAACTCCTGCAGATGACAGCCCAAGAGGCATTCGATCTCATTTCAAAATCTGGAAATAACCAAGCACCAATAGAGCAAAACACTGACAAGATGCTTGGACGATACATTGCGATTCAAGGACGTGTGACTAAGTACAAAGACTCTGTAGACGTAGCTGCGAGCGGCCTTGATTTCGCCGACCCCGTTGAAGAAATCAAACGAATGAAGCAGAATGTCGTAGATATGCTGGATTAGGAGCTTGCTTCAACCAATGCATGCAATCCTTCTATGAATGTTTCTACGTCCTTTCTGTTATTGTAGAGGTAGACCGAAGCCCTATTGGTCCCTTTCGAAGGAGGTATTCCCATCTGGTAGTGGTAAGGATGAGTGCAGTGTGCACCAGACCTCAGCATTACACCGCATGAATCACTGAGATAGCCTGCCACATCATGCGCAGTGTTCACTGTACTGACCATGAAAGCAACAAGTCCAGTCTTGATGTGGATGTCGTCCGTTCCAAAGATTGTGACTTTATCCATCTCTTTCAGGGACTTCAACACGAAACTCAAAAGATTCCTCTCATGAAGCTCGATGTTGTGCATCCCAATTGATTGAAGATAATCAGCAGCTGCTCCTGCACCAATGGCCCCAGCATAGTTCTGCAGCCCAGCCTCGAATTTCTCTGGCGGAGGTAAGTATTCCGGAACGATTTTGCCATCAACGTACCTGACATCAGCCACGGTGTCACCTCCAACCAGAAACATGTCCATTGACTTCAGAAGGTCCATCTTTCCATAGAGAACCCCTACACCGGTGGGTCCACACATCTTGTGAACTGATATAGCTGAGAAATCAACATCCAAATCCTGCACGTCCAGAGGGTGGTGTGGGGCATATTGGGCATCATCAGACATAACTAGCGCCCCCCGATCATGAGCTATCTCGATAATCTCCTTCATCGGGGCAATAGTGCCAGTCACATTGGATGAATGGACTACTGAAATCAAACTAGTGTTGGTATCTATGACTCTATTCCAGTCCTCAATGTCGAACGTGCCATCATCTTTGGCTTCAACTATCTCAATCTTTAGACTATCTCTGCGTGCGCGCTCCACAAATGGCAATGATCCACTGTGATGTTCTAGGGTAGTAGTTACTATTTTCGAGCCCTTCGGAAGCTTCACAGAACTGGCCACCATGTTCAACGACTCAGTTGCATTTCTTGTCCAGATGCACTCCTCAGGCTCAGCAGTATTGATGAAGTTGGCAAACTTGGCTCGTGCTGTAGAGTATGCATTTGATGCTTCCTCACCAAGCTTGTGGATACTTCGACCAGCACAAGCTGGATACTGTTCATAGTACTCACGTATAGCAGCAATTACTTGCAAAGGCTTCAGTGACATGCATGCACTATCAAGGTAAACGAGCGGATGACCATTGATTTTGCGCTTTAGGACAGGAAAATCTTCGCGTATTCTTGCTACGTCCAACTACTTCGCCCCCACAAGATACCAACGGTAGCCGCCCTTACCAAACTTCTTCGCAATTAGGCCTTGACTTGCTAGCTGGTTTGCAGCTGCAATAAATGCGTCGCCACCAGCGCAGTCTGCACAGAAATCCACATACTCGGGCTGTTTTGCGGTTTCCAGAATCTCTGAAGTTAACATCGACTCTGATGACTCTAGGAATCTCTGAAGTTAACATCGACTCTGATGACTCTAGAATGCGCAAAACACACTGGGCATTCCTTGAGAAACCGGACATAGTTTCACGGTGAATTGCTGAGATAAGAAAGCTTCTGTGTGTAAGACTTGCTTAATTCAGGACGTTCAGCGTTTAAGTCATTGATATCGGTTAGTGACGGGTGACCTAACATAATGCTTAAATGAAAACTGGCGTCGCAGAGCCCGCTCTGTTTCTTTCGGGGCTCATCCGCGGTCTGTGTGAAATAGGCAAATGGTGATTCAATATGGGTAGAAGACGAAGGCAGAAGGTGCGTCGACGACCTCAGAAGCGTATTCCAGATGTCTACCCGTGTCCGGAGTGTGGTAACACCTCCATCAAGATAGAGCTATATCGTGCCAACAGTGTGGCTACAGTCAAGTGCGGATTCTGTGGGCTGGAGATGGCGATAGATGAAGTCAACGAGCTGACTGAGCCTGTAGACGTCTATGGATCCTTCATAGACAAATTCTACGAAAAGCGCAAGGCAGAAGCTGCATAGACCGAGCATTGTCCTGTAGTTCGGAATTTGCCTATCAGCAATTGTTATAAGCCGACCAACTCCGAAGGCACGGGATTGCCATGCAAGCCGATTTGATTCCAGCTATTGATGTCATCCTAAAGATACTCGGTATTCTGGTGCTAGTTATGATACTCGGCTATACGGTTTATGGTGAAACTCAAGAAGAGGAATAGGCCGTGGGAGAATCTCCTCCCAGTGACTGTCAGGAAATAATTCGTTCGGCCTTAGAGAATGCTGCAGCACACATCTCTAACCTAGCAGCGCTGCAGATGGCAGTTGATGAGTTCGTGACTGAATGCACCTCAATCGACGGCGTTGTACGTGGTCTTGAGTCCAGAATGGATGAGGTGGAGATTACACTCAGAACTGACATGCGTATCTTGATAAACGAGATTCAGCATCTGAAGGAGAGGAAGTCCTCTAGATGAGTATGTTTGCGTCCCTCAATGAAGAGATACACAATTGCATTTCATCCCAGCAAATCACACCTCTTACTGAGGTTCAGGAGAAGATCGATCCCATAGTTCTTGGGCGCAGGAGTCGGACCGCTGACTGCATCGATTATTCTGCGACATGAACGACACGCACTCCTGAGAGAAATAGCAAAGGCGAAGAAAGAGAATGCAAGGACGAAATCATTCCGAGCTTGAGGGTGGAAAGCCGCTGATAGTATTTGCTGGCAGAAGCAATGTTGGAAAAAGCAGCACCATACGAGCGCTGACTGGTAGGCGAGTTCGGGTTGGCAAGCGCCCCGGAAGCACGCGCTGGGAGTTTCTCATAGACCTTGGTCCAGTCATTCTGGCTGACATGGCAGGCTTTGGTCACATGGCAGGTCAAAGCAAGGCAACAATAGAAGAAACGAAGACCACGGTCATTCACAGGCTTGAGGAATGGGGGAAGAAAATAGCTGTAGCAATTCTGATTGTAGATGTATCCCTGTTTAGGGTGCTTGTCGAGAGATGGGACAAACGCGGTGAGATTCCCGTAGATATGGAGTTTTACGGTTTCTTATCAGAGATTTCCTCAGGTGTAGTTGTGGCTGCAAACAAGATCGACAAAGTCAAGAAAAGCAGGATCACCTACGAGCTCGACTACTTGGAGATGAAGCTTAGAGAAGTTGTACCAGACACAGAGCCTCAGATTGTCCCGATATCTGCATCTAAGCGTGTTAACATCTCACATCTTAAGGAAGCCATCGATGCAAATTTGGGCAGGCAGGGCGTGGAGAAGCCTGAATGGTGATGTTTCATAGCATCTTCTTGATGAGGTAGTAGGCAATACCAACAAGCAGTATCACAGCAGAAATCGTAAACATAGGCGCTATTGCACTGGGAGGCTCAGCAGAATCCGCTGAAAGCCAATCGAGCATATTCATGAAGAGTCTTGCGTTATCGCCCTGATAGAACCACTGCGATCCTGACCTGGAATCCGCATCTGGAGAATCCGCTGAAAGCCAATCGAGCATATTCATGAAGAGTCTTGCGTTATCGCCCTGATAGAACCACTGCGATCCTGACCTGGAATCCGCATCTGGCAGGTCAAGGGTGTAACCGGTGAACATCATAGTTGACCCCGCAACGATTACTCTGCTCCCGTTATACTCAAAGGCTGCAAGCCAAGGGGGGAGGGTGCCATTGATGGCTGAAAACGAAAACGGTGCCTCCTCAAACTCTGTCAGACTCATGTTCGGAAACGACACATTGCCCCAGCTGTAGGGACCTATTCTAAACTGGGCAAAAGAGGAGTCGTATCCTCTGGCAACAGCGCTTGCAACATCAATGGGCCTGAGTGTGGCAGTCATTGTAAACAGCTCGTTGATGTCTTTAAAGATAGGATGCGTTGTATCCCAAGTACTGGAATCGAGCTGTAGTACCCACGAGCTGTTGACGTGTAGGGAATGTTCATAGTCGAACAACGTATCGCCCCAAATCCGATCGTTTGTGGTGTAGTTCACACTGAACCTCACTCCGCTCATGTTGATTTGGTCAAAGAGTGTATTCAGGGCGATGTTCTCACCTAAATCCTGAAATGGTTGGGAACTCCAATAGGTCGAATTTTGCGAGATTGTGGGATTTCCCAGTGCCAAAAGCGAACTGCCATTAGCCAGCATCTCTGCGATGGCAGAAGATTCCTCCAGCGTGAACTCAGAGGATGCGTCGGGGTCAGACAGTATCAGTATGTCTACATCATTCAGAACCGATGCATTCAGAGGATTGTCCTCGTTGATTCTTACGATGTATCGTGATGACTCATTCACCATGTCAAACATCAGCTTCAACCCTTCCTCATCGAACGGGTCAATCTGCTGAAGATGGTTTGCATCATAAAGAACAACAATTGGGTCAAGCTGCGTTTGAGCTCTTACATTAAGCTGAAAGGATGACAGAAGTATCATCAGGGCCACTGCAGTCACGATGATCCGCGATGTATTATTGAAGCGTAGCATTCGCACTTCCGACCTTCTAGCTCAGTTAGCGTGCCACGCTTGGTCTGAGTTTTAAAGTTATCCTCAAATCAGAGAATGCACGACTGACGAATCAGCCTACTTTTCGCCACTGCGTATATAGTCGTCTACGCTCTGTGTCACTAGATTCAATAGCCATGTACTGACTGCGAATTGCCGCAATTCTCTGGGCTAGCATGTGATAACACATGTCAATTTCACGTGCAATGACTGCTGACTGATAGAATGAACGACATGTACAGAAAACTTTGGGACTTACCAAGTACGTCCGAGTATTACCCTGCACAACCCACTTAGTGGTGTCGCTTGGGTGGAAGTGGTATTTTTTGACTCTCCCTTCCTCAACAGCACGTAATGCTCGCACGAACCTCTTGCCGTACTTGACCCGGAAGTACTCTATATCCTTCTGTGTCAAGTCCTTGCGAGAAAGCATTTTGACTTCGCTAAGAGGCAGTGACATGTTTCTCAGCCATGTGTTCATATGGCGCTTTATTATGTTGTGCGGTTGATTGTATTCTAGCTGATACTCGACGAAATGATTAAATGACATCCGCCTAGGATTGAATTCTCACATGGGTCGGTGGTCTAGCTTGGTAACAAGGTGCCGTCAATAGTGCCCTGCCAAATTGATTCTTGGTTCGGATCCAAGGGATCGGGCGTTCAAATCGCCTCCGGCCCACCATACTTTTCTCTTGCCACTGCTATTCTATGACTGATCCAATATGACAGATGTTGCTGTGGTAGACATTGAGAATGATGTGTTGAGCGCGGTGAGAGAAGTCTTCAGACTCACTGTGCCAGAGGGGAGCTTAATCAAATCATCAGGTGAGGTGTATCTCAAACCGAATGCGATTGACTTCAAGCCTTATGCTTACACAGATCCCAGTGTCTTGGAGGCGGTGATTAACTACTTCTACGAGTTGGATGCATCCAAGGTCTTTGTTATGGAGAATTCGACACAGGGAAACATGACGCGAATTGTGTTCGAGTTCACAGGGTATCGTGAAGTGTGTAAGAGAACTGGGGGGAAGCCCATCTATTTGGATGAGAGGCCCACTGAAAGTGTCAAACTGCCGCATTTCGATGAGCCAATAGAGTTTCCAAGGCTCATTGTTCAGAAGTTCATGAATGAACAGGACGCGTACACTTACGTTTCTCTGCCCAAGCTGAAGACTCACTCCATGAGTACAGTCACTCTAGGTGTCAAGAATCAGATGGCATTTCCAAGTCAGAAAGATAGAGGGTACCATCACAATTACAATCTCCACCGCAGACTAGCCGATTTCTTCGCGCTGGTTCGACCGGATTATACGCTCGTTGATGGGACCAATGCGGTCTTTAACGGACACTATCCACTGAGCACTGAACCATTCCAAAGCAAATCGTTGGACCGGTTGGACATCCTAATCGGTGGCGCAGATACGCTGGCCACAGACACAGTGGGAGCCAAGATTCTTGGCTATGATATTAACGAAGTCAAACACCTCGCACTTGCCCGTGATGATGGCAACGGCATCGGCGACCTGAGCAAGATCAATGTGAAGGGGGATATATCTCGATTCCAGAAGAAGTATCCATGTGACATTCTCGATACATTGCCAGAGGATGTTAGAATAATCCGTGGCAATGAGATGCTCTGTTCGGAGGGGTGTGAACTGAATGTGCTGATGGTTCTACAGACGCTTTATTATGACTACGGAGGAAAGGTGGGATTCACAATCCTCATGGGAAAGGGCTTCGATAGAGAGGATGTCAACTCCATAACTGGCAGGGCATTCATCGCAGGTGATTGTGCAATTGAAGAAACCAGAAACGCACTTGAAGCAAGATTGGGGAGAAGAAATGTATTCACTAGTCCCACCTGTAACAGGCTAGCGGCGACATTATCTGCACTCTGTAAACTTATGGGAGTAGGTGTTCTTGATATCACTCCTTCAAAGACAACTGCCATTAAAGCGTTGATTCAGGCGAAACTGCATGGCTCTAAAGCATTGATTCCTGATCTCTTCTAGACTGGGCCAATCCGTTCTCATAAGTTAAGGATTCTATGAAGGATTACCGCTGCAGTTCCTGCGGGTCCGATGTCGACACAGGCTTCAAGGCTTACGCACTCACCTAGGTCCATTTCTTTTCGCGAGAATGAACTGTTGCTGCCAGACAGGGCTATCACTATCCTCTCTCCTGACCTCACTCTCTTGGCAAGCATGTCAAAGTTTAATCGCTCTTTTGTGAGAACGGGGGATGCAATTATCAGGGGGTTTTTAACTCCGAGGACTTCGAGCACATCTCGCAAATCTGGCATCACCATGAAGCTGCTCTTCATCTTGACTGCAAACCGATTTGCGTCCGGAACCCCTGTCTGAGCGGCTGAGCCCTCAGCCTTTGAAACAATGAAGTTGGAAAACCCGAAACCGTAGATGACCTGAGCAGTTTCGACAACCTTGCTAACTGAATGTACGTTATGTAGTACTACATGCACGTTCTTTGTAGTATCATTCAAGATGCGTTTGAACCTCCTTGGCTATGAGCTTAGATATTAGGGGTGGAACACTCTCCCCCACTTGATTGTATTGGCTCTCGGTCGGGCCCGTGAAGATAAAGCCATCTGGATACGACATCAATCGCGCGTGTTCGCGCACAGTGAGTAGTCGATCTTCGTATGGGTGAATATAGCGAGATAGGCCAATTATGGATGATGCAGATTGATTCGGGTATAGTCTTACCCAGTTGGGCAAGGTTCTACCTTTTGGACCCTTGAACTGCTTCGCACCGAAACCCCACCGTGCTTTAGTGATTAGTTTCTGATTGCGTTCGGTGGCGGGATGATAAACATGATTAGGGACCTCATTGGAGGGGCTTAGAAGAGCATTGAGTCCAAGAGGTGGGAGATTGCCAATCGCGTCCATGACAGTGGGGGAATGACTTCTTGGAAGTTTCAATTTCACATTGCTCATAAAGAGTCTGAGGCGTTTCGAGGGGTTTCCGTGTTGATGAGCTCGGATTAGATTGAAGTGGATATCATAGATTCCGATACGCTCGAACTCTCGAATCGCTATTTCTCTGCCTCCTGCCCTAAGGAGCGCAGCCACGTTCTCTATCACAAAAACATCTGGAGCGAGGTCTCCAATTAGTCGGATTGTATTCAACAACAACCGTGCAGTTCCTGTACCATAGATTCGCTCAGCTGCGAGATCAATGCTCTTTGGATTTGCTAGACTGAATTCTTCACAGGGTGGTGATGCAAGGATTATGTCTGGGGCCCCTCCAAGAGCCCTCTCTATCTGCAATGAGTGAAGTTTGCTGATGTCGCGCTGTAAGGTTTTTGCATGGGGATTATTGAGCGCATATGTGCCAAGAGGAAAAGGATCATTGTCCACTGCTAGGTGCGACTGAGCAGATGGCGGACCGAACCCAGCAGAGAAACCACCTGCACCAGCAAAGAGATCGAGAATTCTCATCATTATCCCGCAGTTAAAACATTGATACATTGTTCATCGTGCGAAATGGACAAGAGTCTTGCGCAGTGGGCGGAGTTTCCGTAACTTAAGCTAATGTCGATGGAAGAGCTCAAACGCAACGATTAACTGTGGCCGCTTCACAAACTTGAACTTGAGTGATAATGGGTCAAGGAAACGGAAAAGGCAAGACTATCATCTTCGGTGAACATTTTGTGGTATATGGATTACCCGCACTTGCTGCAGGCATAGC
>Ga0209986_10000542_pt1 | contig 36461 bp, 35 predicted proteins | sample BlataG_FD_183168 | JGI IMG/M metagenome (GOLD analysis project Ga0209986, IMG submission 183168) | Deep subsurface microbial communities from Black Sea to uncover new lineages of life (NeLLi) - Black_00105 metaG (SPAdes) (version 2) | ecosystem: Environmental > Aquatic > Marine > Oceanic >... | reverse complement strand
TTGGACAAATGGAGACTAACTATGCAGTTACAGACAAACTAATGCCTTACTAATGTCCAATGTCCAAATCTGATCCTAATAACTAAATAAAATAAAGGGGACACTGTCCCGCCTTTGCACCCGTATGTTTTGGCACAGATTTGGCACAAATCTGGCACAAAGAAAAAGGGGGAGTGATGTTGAGGTCACTCCCCCTTTATCAAACTAGCAAAGAAGTGTGTAACTGTTATGTAGCTCAGGCCAACAACATTAATCAATTTCTAACGTTACGGGAATCCTTACTGTGAATGCAGTAATTTTTTGTTCTAAAGCATTTCCTACTAGTTTCTCTTTTGACACTAGAGAACTTTTGAGTTTCAGTGTTCCCTTTTCGGTCTCATATGCATATTCGATTCTTACTGTAATACCTTGAGACAGGGATTCTTTAGGAATCATGAAATTGTCACACCTTCCAGTATAATAAAAAGCGATACACATGCCATCGGGGAATAACATTACCTCTGGGTTATTATTAATGTGAAGACAATTGATAGCAAACTCAAATTTACTGGAGGCAACACGCCAAATCTCTTGATTAGAAAGGTAGTCTTCAAGATCAAAATACTGCCACCACTCTTTTGCGGTAATCTGTAGTGAAGTTCGTATAAGAGGAAGCAGTTTTAACCAAGCCCTTCCAAGGTTACGTAGAACAACCTGAGCAAAGATATAGTGTTTTTTCTTGATCTTAACAATAAAGGCTTTACAATAAATTGAATCGAGAACTGCTTCTGTACTTCGTTTAGTGAGATGTACTCCCCAATAGGCGAGTAGAATACTCAACACACCTAACAAAAATCCAATCAATCCTAGTAAGTTATTTAAGGTCCCCCAGCTTAATATTTCGTTGAGCAATCTAAATATTTGATATAGTATTTGCCAAAACATATCTTAATACCTTGGGGCTTTACGTATAGCTTCTTTTGTATTACTAAACATCATATACATATTGCAAAACCTTCAATTTTCCGTGTAACATTAGACTTTCATTAGGAACCGTAACAAACCATACATAGTTTTTAGTAACCAAAGCCAAAATAGGTTCAACTTTTCTTCTTTCAGCAGCTTTCATTAATTTATGTTCTTCATCTATAGAAAGTCGGGTATAAGTTATGTAGTCTTTTCTCGTAGCCTTTACTTGAATTCCCCATTTTCTGCCTTTTCTCTTAGCTATTATATCAATAGGACCTCGACTCCCAATAGCAATCGACCATTTATAACCACGCCTTTCAAGAAACTCACTAACTTGTAATTCCTTCCTCCTACCATATTTATATTCAGACATTTTATTTCTATTGTGTTAGAGGAAAAATTAATTTGCAGGGATAGGAAGTAGTCATCTGTCTTTATTTTTTGGTTACTAAAATATTATATTTATCCCACAAATCGCGTAGAAACTGGAATTCTCTACTACCATAGATGTTGCAAATCTTGTTTGCCATTTCACCTGTTTCTTTGTCTCCCACATCATATAAATACTCAACAATCGATCTGATGTGTTCTTGTTTGTAAACAGGAGTTAATTTATTCAGCATGATCAGGAAAAGTTGACCTACATATTTAGCAGATTTAATTTTATCGCCTTTATCTTTTAATCTATTTAAACACTCTATGAAGTATGTATCGGTGAAACCTATATATACATAAGTTGCTGATAATTGCAACCATTTGAAGTTCTTATCATCAATCACTGCCAACAGTCCTGCTAATTTTGCTGTTGCAGACAATATTTTCTTATCTTCTTCACTCGATGATTCCTTGTCCTTAAGTTTCTCATATAGCCATTGCCAGAACTGAATTATTCTATCTTTGCGTTTTTCACACTGTTCTGAACTCTCACCAATGGGTGACTTTCGGAAAACATCTCTCTGCGTCCAAAAGAAGTTGACTATTTCAATCATTCGTGCTACATCCCATTCAGCAAGAATATTACCAAACAGGCTAGAAGAAGATAAACCCTCAATACATCTTAAGTAACCGATACAAAGATGCTGAATAAGCATTTTATTAATATGGTCTTCTTTAAATTCATGTTTGCTGGCTTTTTGGTAATGCCGCTTCATTAATGTATAAAGATCTTCTTGAAATCTGCTCGTAGCAAGATATCCATACATAAATGCAGACCATAACCTATCATCTTCTAAGCTAGCAAAGTCGCATATTTTACTTTCCACCCAAGATTTATCAAGGTAATACAAATTGCGCATGTATTGCCCAAATAGCGTATATGCTTGGATTATTGCACCGTCTAACATTTTTTCATACATTTCTCTAAATGCTGCGTGCCACCTAACTACATCCTCGCCATCTATGTCCTGTAATCTGGCAATTCTTAAAGCAAGATATATAAGGGCAGTCAGTATAGAGCCATAAGACGAGTTCATTGCATGTGTAATAGGATCAAGAACTTCTATTTCTTTTTCCGCGTGCAGATTGTTAAGGATCACAAATATGATATCTTGAGTTGCAGGTAACAGATCTTCCGAATAGGCTCTCTCGTCTGTCTTGGTTCCGTCTTGGATCAGATCAGCAATTACCCATATCACCCACTGATAATCTGCATTCCAATGGTCATCGGCAATTTTAAATCTGTTTTGCCAAAACTCCGGGCGATCAATGTATTGTCTGATGAAGTCCAACAAATTCTGCCAATTAAAATCTTTCTTTTTATTCCAGGCTTCCCTTATACCATGCAAAATTTGGTAGACATAATAATATCCTACATTCAGAAATGGTAATAGGTCATCAACAAATACTTCAGGCTTCTCTTGTGCCAAATTTTTTAAAGCTTCCGCTAAACCATTAACTGTGGGGCCTTCCCAGAAATCTTTGGTCTTAAATGTCATGGAAAACTGTGCTAACTCTGTATTAGACATTTTCACAAGCTCTTCTTGAGATAATGGAGAAGGACCCGGACCAGTTTTTGTTTTAGGTTCTCGAAAACTTATTTTTTCTTCGATATTTGTCATCCTTTTGTGTTCTTCATATAAAGGAGTAAAAAACGTGTTTTCTCTTATGGCTGAATACCACTTTTGTTTCCAGTAATTCTTATAACGTTCTTGATTCTGTTCCGGTAAAAATTTTGTTGGACCGTTTTCGATGATCGCTTTTAAATTTTCCTTTTCGGTGTGTGTAAATTTATTGATATTTCTTTCAAGTAAGGTATATATTTCCACCTCAAAGTTGGGGTTGTCAAAAAGAGTTCTCCCACCAGGTTTATTCAATAGTGCCCAAAATTCGTCTTTAAGATCATCCCAACATTCACTGATGATAAACAAAACTAACCTTTTAAAGAATGGATATTGATACTTCTCACTAAGTAGCTCTATAAAAACTTCATCCGTTATTTTAGGTTCTTTCTTGACTTTCGCTAAGAGTATGTCACGCCAAATTATAGTGAGAACCTGTTGTGCGGCAACAGCAGTCCACCTTGGTCCAATGGCAATGGACTCGAACCATATATATGAAAAATCACTATAAATACCTTGGTAAAAGCTGTGTACACGTTCGTTAAATTCGCTGTTTAATACGTCATTAAGTTCTACCTTTGAAAGTTCGGTTTGGATTCTCGCAACAAATGTTTCTTTAGTTTTGCAATCCTGTATCATAAACTGATGCATGGGTTTAGGTTTATGTATCGGTGTTCTATAAATAATCTCCTTCCCTGATCTATCTTCAATATTTTCTTTATCAAATAATCCAACCACACCCTCAAACTCAAAGTCCTTTGAATGTTTAACCCACATACGATATATTTTACCCCCTCTATCAAAATCAAGTGCATAAGGATTATTCCGACGTCGGAAAATGTTTTTTATTTTTTCAGCAATTGTAAGAATGAACGCTGTTGTGCATCTATTGCCAACTTTAGCAGCATTACTATTCTTTATAAATGATTCAAATAGCGAATGACTATCAACTAATGTACGCGCTTCTTCCTTAAATGAAAAATAATCTTTCGAAGACATCCATTTTACTTCGGTAACAGAATCAACTATTCTTTGTGCTTTTTCTATATCACCGGGCACTGGTATATCCGGTAGAAATTTTTGTAATAACTCTGTGGCAACTTTGTGCCCAAGAATATTCATACCATACTTCGTCTTGAGCCACAAGGGGAGCAGATTAATTATTTCAAGAGTAACTCTCTCGTTTGGTATATTGGTAAGAATTTTCGTGAAATACAACCAAGTTAGATAATTATCAATCAACTTAGTTTTGGTTTCAGCGAAATTGGTAACATTTTTAATAATGGTTAGTAGATTCTTTATATATTCCATGTTACCTGAAATACTCATCTGTTGCGATGCGTGCTCAAGGTAGGATAAAACATTCCACTGAGGAACAGTGAAATAGTTCTCCTGCTCAGCGGGTTTTGGTGTAGGGGCTTTCTCCGCTGAGAAATAACCTTCTTCTTCCAGAATTTTGAACCATTTAATGGATTTTACCTTTGATAAGAAATAGTTTTGATACACCTTGTTTTCTTTAATAATTGATAATAGCGCTTCCTTATTTGTTTCCGTAAATCCGAATTCTAAGATCTTGTCAATCTTAGCAAGTACTTCATACTGAAATGGCTCTACCATTGTCTTTGCCCTTCGCTTAGTGTCTCGAGGAGTTCTTCTACAAAAACATGATCTTCACTTGAATAAATAATAGGATAAATTGAATGTTGTACAAAGAGTTCGTGTACATCAGAGCTATATTTTCTCAGTATGCTTGCATCAACAATAAGAAAATGTTTGACTTTCGCAGGTTGATAAGATGCTCCACTTTCATCATAGAACCTTGCATGCAAAGGGTTTTCAGCGTCAACCTTTTTTGATAATTCAAAAAAATATCTCTTCACATAAGGATCATCAAAACTGAAACCAATGAAAACTATATTGTTATTCCGATATCGTTCTTCTAAGAAACTTTCTAACTGATGGGATGAGTTTATCGTAGAATTACTAACACTGGGATAAAATTTTTCATAATCACTTTTTCTTAGTATGTAGACATTTTTCTCCTTGTTGCCGTGAAGATAGAAAATTAAACCTAAAGATTGGTTCTGTGAAAATTTTAAGTTTCCAAGACAATAAGATTCGTAATTTTTCTTAATTTCTACAATATCAAAATATCGTGATAGATAATTTAAAAACTCGTAGGCATTTTCGATTGATCTGTCAAAATTTGTTGTTAGATGTGAGTTACAAGCCAAAATTAACTTTACTAGAGTTAACGTAGTAGTGTTATTCTTAGCAATCATATTCTTTCTAATTGTATCAAAGTATATTTTACGTTTACTAATTTGGTCAAAATATTTATAAATATCTTCCGCTAATTGAGGCCAATTGTTGGGGTCTTGTACATAGTTACCACGAAAATTGTTATCTCTTGCTTTTTCATATAGGTTTTCAATGAGTTTGTTCCAATCAGCAATACCTAAAACCTTAGATACACCTGCGCCAATAAAGGAAATAAAGGTGTCGCGGTTATAAATTTGAACAAAATCGGTTAGATTTTTTCGACTCTTCCTAAAAATATCTGGTTGTTGAAGATCATTATAAAGAAAATGGTATAAATCTTCCACTTGCTTTCCTCTTTTATCTTGTGCAAATGTTAAGTGTGAATCTTTGCCGTTACTCATGTTAATTCCAATTATTTAATGATAATATGAAACTCCTGACGTCATGTCCCTAAACGCTTCCAGTATATTTGATCCCTTAAGTTTCTTAATATCTCGTCTACTCCTTCTCCAACAGCCAAGAACAGACAAAAAAGGTATACCTGACCTACCAAAACATCAGCTAAATATACCTTCTCGCTTAGTTCCAAGTTATTTTAATTACAGTACAGATAAAGTCAATACTTTAATTATACCTATACTCATAAACCATATACTCATAAGGAATTCCCCTCACTCCAGTACAATCACATTCATATCTTGTGCTGGTTACAAATACGTTATGTCCATGTTTGGAATATTTGTATTCCCTTAACTCTATTTCCTCAAGCTCTGAACGATACCTTTTCAATACTCGGAGATGTCCTTGTTCATCATATTCATAAGTTTGATAACCTACAATGCTGTCCTGGTATAAATGTTCCTCTTTAATCCTCTGTCCTTTATTATCATAAGTGTAGACCTTTCTATACTCCACATATCCTTCGTCATCGTATGCTTTCATTTCAATAAGGTTATCATTTTGGTCGTACCTGTAACGGTAAATAATCTTTTCACCTAAGTCGTGTGGATTTCAGTCATTTCAGTCTCTCTTCCTTTAGTGTCATACTTCCAATTATTTTCACAAATCAACTTGCTTTTAAAATAGTTTTTGGAATGTACCAACCTATCATTCTTGTCATAAAAGGATTGGTCTTTGCGAAATAGATGATTCACCGGTAAGTAATAAAGCATTTCAACTTCTCTTCCATTTTCATATTTGAACACATACTTGCTTTTTACTGGTTTTGTTCTAGATCGAGAGCCATTCCAATCAAAATGTGTTTCTTCGATAATATTTCCTCTGCGATCGTATATGCTGTGGATTTCATATTTCAATTTATGACTATATTCTTTGCCGGTCTTTATGATGTTGTATGATTTGAGTATTTCTTTTTTAGTAATATTTTCCATCTTTGATGCTGAAACCTGATCATTATACTATGCCATCAATGTAAGTCAAGTGGCAGTCATACCTATCGCGTTAGGATTCTTACCGAGATTTGAACTGATTTACATAAGAACATTGACAATATTGCGGTATACCATAGAAACACAACGGCCGACGTCAAGGGGATGTTCTGCTTATCACGTTATTCCCGGCTAGGACAAATCACTCTCACCACCTCACAATTCTTTACCACCCAAACCCAACGGACAAATCCTGGGCTAACTGGTAATGGCTGGTATATATCCACAGAAAGAAATGGTATTGCCACTCAATCATCATTACTCACCACTTAAACGATTTTGAATAAGAAATAGCACGAAATGATAGGCTTATTTGCTTATATTTTAGCTTTATGAAGGTCTTTGATGCAAGAACAATAGTATATACGTGTTATTAGGATGAGAGGCTTTAAACCGCCTTTTTCTGCTGTAGAGGATATTTCTATTCCTTATGTAGATAATTCTATGTTTTGGTAAATGGACCACACAAATACCGCACAAAATGAAAAAGGGTCGGTGGTTGAAGAACTACCGATCCTTTTCTACTAGATCACTAGGATGTTGTAGACAAAAAACAGGCAATAAAGTGTTAAGGGTGCCCTTTAAGCTTATGCGGGCCACCAGTTAACTATTTATTCTACTAACTCACGCACCGAAGGTTCATCTTGCACCTTCCTTATGATTTTATTTGTATTCCTTAAGGTATGTTTTATTCTAGTACGATATCTTGGTGGCAAGTTCTCAGGTATTTCCGCGACGCAAAATACCTAAAGACATCAGATTCCTCAGAATCTGACGTGGAATAGCAATATGTCGTCGGGGCTTGAGAATTTCAAGATCTGAACAAGGTCCTCGAATTTCCAGCCCTCGAGCCTGAACCAATCACGGAGCGCAAGCACGCCGCACTGAACGTCGCCCCAATGGGCGACGTTCAAATGGCAATTCTCCGGTTCGCCGATGCAAACGGCAGCACAATTTTCCAGTTCATTATTCTCAAGGTCTCCGTCAATGTGGTGCGCAGACCAGGCACCCATCTCTTCAGTATCCTGATTTTCGAAGCCGATTTCTTTCCCGCACGAAGCGCAGCGGCCAACCTGTTTATTGAATCGCGCTGCTTCTATTGAGTTGTCAGGGGAAAAAGAACCCATCGTATCCTCCCATGTCTGGCACTTCGATTCAAACTACAGCCACAACGGTACAGCATGCTCGCGGATCATCACGGCATTGTGTATCCACGTGTCAGACTGTGCTTTTATCCTCAAGCAGCCAGTTCCTTGCTTCTTCATATTCTGCAAAAGTCTTTATGTCCATGCCCCGGTTCACGGCCACATTTTCGCCGAAGCTCGCATCTTCGGCGTGCCAGATCTCGGGTGAGAAGACGACCGCTACTTTTTTGGACCCGGGGTCTTCATCTCGGTTTTCACCTTCAGGACCCAGTCCTCGTCATCGGGGTTGAGATCGATGGCCTTTTGAAAATGCACATGGGCGGTCTCCATCGCCGCTTTGTGTTTATAGCAGAGACCTAGGTAGTAATGGGCTTTGAAGTTAGCCGGATTCTTTTCGATTGCCTTCTCAAACTGGTAAATTGCCTGGTTGATGTGCCCCTGTTCATATCGGCTTTTAAAATTTCCCATTTAGGAACCGCCGAAACCCTTTTGGAGAACCCCGGCGGTTCCCTTGTCCTTAGCGTGTTAGAAGTATCTTCTTTACAGAAGTGTATTCACCAACAACCATCCGACAGAAGTATACTCCACTGCTGACTCTTTGACCATTCTGACTTTGCCCATTCCAATGAACAGTATAAAAACCAGCACCTCTATGTTCGTTGACCAGAGTCCTGATTCGTTGACCAGATACGTTATAGATTGCAATTGTCACAACATTAGGCTGGGGTAACTGATAGTGAATCCCTGTCTTCGTCTTGAATGGATTAGGATAGTTCTGGGATAAAGCATAGACAGTAGGAACACCCGCTCCTGTTTCTTGGATTCCAGTCACCATTACCTCTACTTCATTAGAATAGTCGCTTTCATTCCCATTGACATCAAAAGCTGAGACCACATAGTAATAGGTACCAACCGCAAGCGAACTGTCCGTATAAGTGGACACCTCACTGGTTCCAATCTGATTGGCATCCCCTGGCACAAATCCAGAAGCAGTATCCCGATAGACCGCAAAATGGGAGAAATCAGGATAACTCAATTGAATCTGCCAGGTGAGAAGAACATCACTATTTATAACTTCCCCTGCAAGATCATAAGGCGTCTCAGGAGGAATATTATCTACAGAATAACCGCTGTCAGGATCTGAAATATAATAAAGTTCAGGATTCTGGGTATGGGCAGTAATAATAAACACCGAGTAGTTTATGCCAGAAGCATTGGAATCCACCAGCGTAGGAGATACAAAATTATAAATGGAGTCCTGAATTGCTGGAACCGTACCTACAGCATCCCAACCTTCTAAGACGTCTTCTATGCCAGTAATAACGAGACTATTCCTTTCTTGACTTCCTTTGTCATACTCATCAATTCGACGCCAGATGCAATACAGAGTAATGGGATTTATACTCCCAATGTAATCAAGAAGCGAAGCAGCCCAGGTAACTCTAACCCACCTCCCCTGATCATTAAGGATATCTATCACGTTCAGAATCTCGGGTTCTTCCTCAACTATTCCACTTCCTGATACGATTATCGTATCGGGCGAGGTCATGGCATTATGGGTGAAGACGATATTACCAGTTTCAGCACCAGGATTGGTCGGAGCAAAGGCGATGTAGAACTCCATGCTCGCAGCTGGTTCAAGACTACCAGTAGTTGGTGTCACCGTGAATTCGACATTATCTGACACTACTGAAGTAATATCCAATGTTGCGCTACCAGTATTAGTCACCATCACACTGTCTGTCTTGACTGAATCGACATATACTTGCCCAAAAGCGATACTAGTAGGTGAAACCGAAAATGCTGCTCCAGCAATCCTTAATAGCCAAACGTCATTGTCACCTGCTCCAAACGACTTTGTACATCCAGCAATAATATACCCATTATCCGTCGTCTGTTGGACTGACCAGCCTTCATCATCTCCTGTTCCACCATAGATCTTTGTCCAGAGAGTATCACCCATCGCATCCGTCTTGAGAAGCCAAACATCATCGCCACCTGCCCCAAACGAATTTGTCTCTCCAGCAATAATGTACCCACCATCCGTCGTCTGTTGGACTGAGTATGCATAGTCAACACCTGTTCCGCCATAGGTCTTTGTCCAGAGAGTATCACCCATCGCATCAGTCTTGAGAAGCCAAACATAAGGAATCCAATTTGCACTAAATGTATATCCAGCAATAATGTACCCACCATCAGTTGTCTGTTGGACTGATTGTCCCATATCCATCATTGTTCCATAGGTTTTGGTCCAGAGCGTATCGCCATTGGCATCAGTCTTGAGCAGCCAAACATTATAAACATAATTTGCATCAAGCGTATATCCAGCAATGATGTAGCCATTATCCGTCGTCTGTTGGACTGAGTATGCAGCATCATCACGTGCTCCACCATAGGTTCTGGTCCAGAGCGTATCGCCATTGGCATCAGTCTTGAGCAGATAAGCATCAAACATACCTGCACCATATCCCAAGAATGTCTCTCCAGCAATAATGTACCCACCATCAGTTGTCTGTTGGACTGAGTATCCGTAATCAATACCTGTTCCACCATAGGTCTTTGTCCAGAGGGTGCCACCATTTGCATCGGTCTTGACAAGATAAGCATCATAGTTACCTGCACCAAACGAATTTGTCCATCCAGTAATAATGTATCCATTATCCGTCGTCTGTTGGACTGAGTATCCAATATCAGTCTCTGTTCCGCCATAGGTCTTTGTCCATAAAGTATCACCCATCGCATCAGTCTTGAGAAGCCAAACATCAACCTCATAATAGGATGGTCTTGTATATCCAGCAATGATGTAGCCATTATCCGTCGTCTGTTGGACTGACCTACCTATATCATCTCCTGTTCCGCCATAGGTCTTTGTCCAGAGAGTATCAGGTCCCTGGGCAAACAAAAAGGTGCTATAGAATAAACACAATATAACACCTATAATCATCTTCTTCATCTTTTTCTCCTTACTTTGTTGTTGACTTGTTAGGGATATCTTTGGTTCTATAGAACCAGGGTCTATCCCTTAACCCTTTTCTTATTCATTTTTTCATCATCTCCTTTCACTTTCCTGTCATGTTTTCGATAAACTAACGATAAACTCCTTTTCTTCACTTGTCCTTATCGCAACAGAAGTATCTTCTTTACAGAAGTATATTCACCTGCTACCATCCGGCAGAAGTAAACTCCATTACTAACTTTTCGACCATCCCAGTAAACAGTATAGTAACCAGCGTCTTTATGTTCATTAACCAGAGTCTTTATTCGTTGACCAGAGACATTGTAGATTACAATTGTCACCACATTAGACTTGGGTAACTGATAACGAATTAAAGTCTGTGTCTTGAAAGGATTGGGATAATTCTGGGATAAAGCATAAAAAGCAGGAATGACATCGCCTTCTGTTTCTTCGATCCCAAGCTCAACTCCGGTTCCAGTTACGGTTACAGTATCGGGTGAGGTCATGGCATTATGGGTGAAGATAATATTCCCAGTTTCCATACCAGAATCCGTAGGTGCAAAGGTGATGTAGAATCGCATACTTACATCAGGTTCGAGACTGCCAGTAGATGGTGTCACCGCGAATTCGGGAGTGTCGGATACCACTGATGTAATATTTAGTGTTGCATTCCCTCTATTAGTCACCGTGACAGTGTCAGTCTTGCTTGAATCAACTAGCACATCACCAAAATCAATACTGGTAGGCATAACCGTAAATACTGGAATATTCACAACCAATGTATCACGAATAACTGAGACATTTGAACTTCCTGAATTTGCCACATAAATCTGATTCTGAACAGGATCCCAGGCAAAAGAACGAGGACCATAACCTACGGGTATGGTTTTAATTACATTATCATTCTCACCATCAATCACTGTAACAGTATAGTCAGGTGGGCCATTATTAGCACAGTAGACCTTGTTATTGATTGAATTATAGCAAAGGGCATAAGGCGCATTACCTACTTCAATTGTGCTAATCACGGAGTTGGTTTTACCATCAATAATTGTAACATTATCCACATATTCATTTGCGCAGTAGACCTTATTATTCTGCGAATTTCAGACTAACGCAAAAGGAGTAGAACTCACAGGGATTGTGTCAATTACGGCATTGGTGGCACCATCAATAACTGTTATGTTGTGGTCCATATAACTGGCGGCGTAGATCTTATTATTGGTGGAATTATAGCAAAGGGCACGAACCCACTTACCAGCAGGAATCCGGGCAATCTTCATATTGGTCGCACCATCAATCACTACCACATCCCTTCCATTTTCACCCCCGATATATATCTTATTATTGGTGGGGTTATATTCGGCGGCCCACGGCAATCCGACACCACCAAGTGAATCGGGAAGATAGATTGTGGTCTCAAGCCACTGGGCATTTGACATTGTGACGGACAGAAGCCCAAGGGTTATCCCTACAATCATTATAAGGTGCTTTTGTTTTAACATAATTCACCTCCTATATCGAATTGTGTCGCATCAAGGCATATTACGGTGAAATCCTCATAATCATAAACAACAGCGGATCCTGCGACATGAAGATTGTGATTAACAGAATCATAAACTATTGAGTTGGCAAGATCATTAGTCTTAATTGGGTAAACAACAATGTCACCCGAACTAACGTTGGTACTCCCGGCAACAATATAGCCACCATCGGTCGTCTGCTGCACTGAGTGTCCATTGTCGCCACTGTTTCCGCCATAGGTTTTGGTCCAGGGAGTATCCGGACCTTGGGCAAACAGAAAAGTGTTATAGAGTATACATACCAAAATTCCTAAGACCCCGATTGCTTTAAAGCCATGCTTAAACATAATATCCTCCTTTTTCTTCTGACTTACCATGGTTTGATTTCACGGCGCGCAACATGTTCTCGCCTGAATATTAGGCTTGAAATTCCAAATAATTGAAGTATCTTGTAATTGAACCCAGACACCTCTTTGTATAAGAAGGAGTATTAATGAAACGATCAATCATTTATGCATTCTCGCCTCCTTTTTATTCAACCAAAGGCAATTACACAAATTCCCGCGGGCAACGACGCGGTTTTGCACGGATGATTAATCAACTAATACTGCTCAAAATCTATTTCACTAATTATATCCCAAAAGATGTTCGTTTTTGCTTTTGCTCTTATCGCGACGCCTTGCCTGTAGCGGGTTTGCTGAGGATATATTCACCTGTTGACAAAAGGTTCCAATGTGGGTATAATTTTTGCGCAGAACTGCACTTATTATGACAAAACCAATTGGATTAAGGATAAAGGTCGTCGAAGCTATTGGAGAGGGACAGACTATTGCCGAGGTAACTCAGAATTTTGGCGTTTCGGTCTGGACCATAAGAAGATGGCTAAGAAGGTATCAAGAGGGTGGCGTCGAACTCCTTATAAAACCAAGACCTTACATCCTTCCATGGAACATCAAAGCGAATGAGATCGCGGAGAAGGTTTATCTTTTAAAAGAAAGGTATCCAAAAATTACTTTGTCCCAAGCGAGAAAAAGATTATCCGAAAAAGGGATTCAACTATCAATATGGTACATTCGGAAAATCTGGCGGCGATACGGACTTACTGGTTATGATAAGAAAAAACAGGTTGCCGAAATAATCCCAAAAATGTCCGTTCCTCAGGATATAAAACGAGAAATAGATAATGCGGCTAGGATTTTAGAACAAAACGGCGATGTAAGAGAAGCTGCAAAGATCCTAAATCGTCTTCCTTATTGTGGCTGGGTTGAGATTTTGGATAAAATTCCCTTCGGATATTTGGGACTGCGCCGCCGGGTGGAGAAGATTCCTTATTTATATGGTAAGGAGCCATTGCATGAGTTCTATCAAAAGGTGCATTCTTTACGTTTGAGCCTTGAGAAAAAAAAGCTTCTTTATTCGTCACTGCGTGTGGGGATAGCTGAAGCGAACATCCTCCATTGGCTGGGAAGGCCAATGCAGACACTCTCTTTAATGAGACTTCTGGAAAAAAGGATGCCCAAACAGGGCGATCCAATACTTTCCTATCTTGTCACATTGTTCAAAGGTATGGCTTTAGCCAGGCTACTCAAATTAGGCGATGCTGTCCAATGTGCAATTGTATGCAAGAGGTTTATAAAGATATTACCGGCACCAGATTTTTGCGTAGGGTTAGGTAATCTCTATTCAAATATCGGGCTGTACCCACAAGCGAAAAATTGGTATAAGAAGGCAAGCCACGATGCCTCCGGAGCTATCCGTGACCAATGTTTGCTTGCCCTGGCTGGCTGTTATGCCTTAAATGGCGAATATCAAGAGGTTACGAAGACCATAAGGGAATTGAAACAAAAAGTATCACCAGCCTATACCATCATACCATTGATCCGTGCTCAAACGCTGTTGGGCAAAGGGATGTTAATGGAAGCGGCTCAATCTGCAAACACTGCTATAAAGGTTGCCAAAAAAGATGAAATAGTCCAATATCTTCATGCCGCAACGATAGTCTTATCTTGCGTTTATTATGCTTTGTGCGATAGAGTAAGAGCAAAGGCACTTATTCAAAGTGTAATACCGATATTAAAGAAAAATCGGATGATGCAAGACTACTATATCCGTAGGCTTTATTTAAGTAAAGATATAATTTCTCTACCTGAGAGATACAAAGACGAACCTTTTATAAAATTGATGCTTACTATCAAAAGAGCAAACCAAACTCTGCGGGTGAAAGATTACAGTTATGCATTACGGTTTGCCATCCGAAAAGGCCTAATAGGATACTTCCACCGTTTATGTATCTTCAATTCTGAGATAGTATTGAAGCTTATTGAGAAAGGAAGGCCGACCGGCCTGCCACGAGCAATGCTCAACCTGCCCGTATTCCGGAAAGAAATCCCGGTCTATTCGGTGAAATTTCTCGGCAACCTCATCGTCTATAAGAACCAAAAATATCAGAAGATGAAATTAACACCCAAAGACACTGCTTTCTTAGTCCATCTTGCGACCGCAAAAAGCAACCATATCGCACTTGACAGGATATACAAGAATTTCTGGCCAGACAGCAAAAATCCTGCAAGAAACCTGGCCCATCTTCTGGTCAGAATAAGAAAAGCGCTATATCTGCCTTCCCATTTTCTTTACGTAAGGAACAACAGACTCTCTTATGACTGCCATTTCATAACCGACTACGGTGAATACCTGGAGCATCTTGCACAGGCAAAGGCATTTTTACGTGCCGGCGAATGGGCATTTGCTGAGGCCGAGTACTTACATGCGTTTTCATTATTTCGTGATGCGCCATTCAAGAAGATGTATGATAATTGGTCAGAGGACATGCGACGTGTAATTCTAAATCAATTGGAGAACGCAGCACTTGATTTCGCAAAATTCTGCTCGTCACACAGAAATGGAAAAGATGCAAGGAGGGTATTGCGGAAAGTGTCTGAAATCATGCCTTGTTCGGATGAAGTCAAACGGTCGCTTGATAGCTTAGTTGTGGACTGATCTGCCACTTCCACTGTTTCCTATTCAAATACGTCCTCATACGATTTTGGGGGCTCTAATAACAAGAGCTTACCTACAGCGAAATTCCTCTATAGACCTATTGTATTAGTAACAGTATCATGGTCTTCGCACCGGGATGTCCGGTAGATGCACCGCACAAAAATCAGGAGCTGGCTTCTTGGCTGGCTCCTTTTCTTTTTAGATCAATGATTGGATGAGGAGATAGAAATTTTTCAATACACAGGCAAAATCAGCATTCCGATGTTCACAACTTCACATTTCCTCCCGGCATTCACCGACCACTAAAAGACACACCGAGACCGACTGCTTATGCTCCCGAACCAATCTAAGTTAGTGTTTATGTGTGGTTATTTAATCGTCAGTTTTTTTAATCTCTTCAACTGATTTTCTATCAGCTTCAGCTGTTTTGTAACGTCTCCTTCTCTACCATCAGCTTCCTTTTGTGGGCTTTTTTCTTTCATATTTTCCTCCTTCAACACCATTCCCAGTATTCAGGTACTGAGTACCTCATAGTTTCTTTTCCTCGAGGCATTCTCTGTTATGTTATCTGATACGAAATCATTGCCAATACCCAATCCGATTCTACTTTTTACCCAATTCACGATTTCAAATAAGAAATAGCACGAAATCATATGCTTATTCGCTTATATTTAAGCTTTATAAAGGTCTTTAGCGCAAGCACAATAGTATTTACGTGTTTTTAGAAAGAGGGCTTTAAAACGCCTTTTTCCTGGTGTGATAAGGTATTTTTATTCTTTATGTAAATGATCCTATGTTTGGTAAAAACACCGCACAAAAATAGCATAGTTGAAGAAAAGGGGAGTGACTTCGACATCACTCCCCTACTACTCATTATAAATGGTATTTGACATCCCTTTATCGGATTCACGTATAATGATAACTTTAATGATAACGAAAAATAGTCACTTGTCAAGTAGGTAATAATACTTATATTTATGGCTCAAAATGCTAATATCTCGAAATATCAAGACTTATTTTGAAAATAGGATGCGAGTAGGTACTTGCGATTTTACTAATTTCTATTATAATTATCTATATGATTAATTTGCCTGAAAACAGTAGATTGTCAAGAGAGAATTCATACTTGCCTCCTTTTAAGTATGATAGCTATGTTATTCAGGAGGGCGAATAGCATGGCAAAAGATATCGCAGAATTTACTGCATTGATTAAAAAGATAACGGTTAAAAGTCTCGCATCATTAGATAAAGGTTGTCAATTATTATTAGAGCTTAATGGTAACGATGATGAGTTATTGATGAAATTAGTAATGCTACAAAAAGCAGATAAAGAAGTGAGGATAAGAATTGGCTAAAACTGTATCTGATTATACTTATTTAGGTATGCGTAAATTCCTTAAAACCCCAAAGCAAAGCAGAATAAAATTATTTCATCGAAGTCCAGCTTTTATTAGTTGTTTTTTAATTCATAAGATGAAAGATATTGATTATCCACGCTTACGCCGCTGGAAAGATGAACCATTACAAGATCCAGAATTCACTAATATAATGGCAAAAGATTTAATTGCTCATATTCAAAATCGGTATGATTATTTAGCAACTGCACCACCTAATAAAACAAGAATTGATTTAGATTAATACTGTGTTTATAAATTATTAGAATCAATCTCTAAACAAATTAAAGTGCCTTTTGTTAGAACGTTTAAACGCAGAACCATAAAATACCGTCATGGTAAATATGCGAGTTTAGAACAGGAAATGCCTGTATTATGTCGGGAATTTATTAAAAAGTGCGGAGCTACAACTGTTTTATGGATAGATGATTTTATTAATACTAATACAACAGCAAGGTTATGTTTTATGAGGTTACGTGCCATTGGTTGCCATGTTGATGGATTAATCTATGCTGGATCTTAGGTGATATAAAATGGCTAAAGATTCTATAAAGAATAGAAAAATAGCGAAAGGTAAACATCCTAACAGTCTTGCTAATCTTCGACATGATGGCAGACCAAAAGGAAGCAAAGACAAATTTACAAAACTAAAAGATTCTTTTTTAGAGGCGTTTGATAGACTTGGAGGTGTTAAAGGATTAGTAGAGTGGGCTAAAAGAAGCAACAACAACAGAGGTCAATTCTATCAAATGATTACGAAGTTATTACCTAAGAATGTTAATATTGACACTCCCGGTGATCTGACTTTCATAATTTCGGAAGATTTCAAGCCAAAAGTTAAGGGCAAAGGAAAGTAGTGAATGATAATTTTATTTTTACTTATGGCTATTAATCTTAATCCACACCTTAATCCTAATTATACTGAATTCCATCAATACACGGGTGAAGAGGTTTTGCTTTATGGTGGTGATTTCGGGTATTCTGTTGATCCTGCGGTATTAGTACGGATATACAGAAAAGCCAATGAATATTGGGTGACATTATCACTATTCCGATTAGCGCAGTCCGGCACAAAACTTTGTTATACTTGGATAGAAGAGTATATTCAAACATTCCTTAGAAAAAATCTATGGTAGGAAAGGTAAAGCAAGAGTTAGGATATGAACCGTCGGTTAAGTTCATAAAAGATATTCTTGGTAGTGAAGCTAAGATAGTGGCTTATTATGCAGCCATAGCAAGAAAGTTGAATAGTAAGAATGCAGCGTTGATTTTACAACAATTAGTATATTGGCGATGCAGAACCCAAGATCCTGACGGTTGGGTTTACAAAACTATTAAAGAAATGGAGAATGAACTTGCTTTATCAAGATATGAGCAAGAGACTGCGATACATATCCTCACCGAGTATGAGCTGATAGAAAAACAGGTAAAAGGATTACCCCCAAAAAGGTATTTTATGGTAAATCTGGAGAGAGTTGATGAATTTCTGAAGGAAATTGTGGCTGACAAAAGAAAATGTCAAAATGCTGAAAACTAACATAACTATTTGTTGGAAAGTAACAAACTGTTATGATAAGAAATAACAAATCTTCTATATACATAGATTACTTACATAGATTACTTCATAGATTACTTCATAGAATAACCAAATATTTTTTTAAAAGAATAATTTATTTTAGAGAAAATAAAAGGCATCGTTAATTGAATGTAATCTACGAAAAGTTTAAAAGGAGGTGAAAACATGAAGCTTTTAGATATCTCTCAGTTGTCTGAGACAATAAATATTAAGAAAAAAACTATCTATGACTGGACGCATAGGGGGTTAATTCCTTATGTCAAGGTGGGAAGGTTGTTGAGGTTTGACCTCAACGATATAGAACGATGGTTGAAGAGTAATAAACATACTGAGGTTTCAAGGAACTGAACGCTATGCGCCTTGACTTTTCCCGCACCCTTGCTATAATATGGTACGTAATAAAACCAAGGAGGAATAGATGAGGACCTACCAACGCAAAGCCAAAGGCGTATGGTATATAGACTATTCCTTCAATGGCAGAAGGGTGCGAAAGAAAGTCGGAACTTCCAAAAAGATGGCTGAACTTGCGCTGAAGGAAATTGAATTACAGATTGCTAAAGGCGAATTCTTGGGAATCGTTGAGGATAGAAGAATGATGTTTGACGAATTAAGTGCTGAATATCTGAAATTCTCAAAGGCGAGCAAGCGTCCCCAGGTGCACAGGCGGGATAAGATTATCATTAATAACTTACTGAAAGTATTCAGCGGTAGAGAGATTAAGAATATTTCAGTTCACGATCTCGAAGAGTATAAGATGCAAAGACGAAAGGAAGTTTCTGCCTCAACGGTCAATAGAGAACTTACGTGCATTAAGCACATGCTCAATAAAGCGGTAGAATGGCGGTATCTGAGACTCAACAAGCTTCGTGTAGTAAAAAGGTTTAAGGAACCACCTGGACGCTTGCGTTATCTCAATGAGAACGAAATAGAGGCATTGCTAAAAGAGTGTGCTGAGCACATCAAACCGATCGTTATTATTGCTCTGAATACCGGGATGAGGAAAGGCGAGATTCTTGATCTGTCGTGGTCTGATGTTGATATGGATAATAGAGTTCTTACGATTAAGAGAACAAAGAATAATGAATCAAGAACTGTGCCTATAAATGAGACTATATACAAAATGCTCGGGTCGCTGCGGAATGGGAGTAACGGAAAGCCTGTATTTGCTAATAAAAATGGAAAAACTTATAGAGATATTAAGCACGGTTTTGCAAGAGCTGTACAAAGAGCTGGGATTGAAGACTTTAAGTTCCATGATCTGAGACATACATTTGCCTCTCACTTGGTAATGGCTGGAGTTGACATAAGAACAGTACAACAGTTGATAGGACACAAGGATATAAGAATGACGATGAGGTATAGCCACCTATCAGATGCTCACTTGAAAGAAGCAGTAAAAAAACTGGAAAATGGCACAAATCTGGCACAAGAGGGGTAGGATAAAATTTGAAGGCTCGCAAAGCCTTGCAATTATTAACACCCCTGTAGCTCAGCAGGATAGAGCGGCGGTTTCCTAAACCGCAGGTCACCCGTTCGAGTCGGGTCAGGGGTATGCGAATTTTACAGTCGCATTTGTTTTATAATGCGACTGTAAAATTCAGCATCCCGCACCTTTTCTGGTGTTATGCAAAGGTGCGGGATAAGAACGCTGCTAATAATATGGATTGAATAAATAAAAATGTTGTAAAAAATTTCGTAGCTTAAAATAAGGAGAAATTATGAGGCAAATTAAAAGAGGACATAGAGAAGAAGACGAATTTCGTAAGATTATGAAAAAATTCATAACATATATGGTGCGACATCGCGAGACTTCAATATTAGTAGGCATAGTCATCTTAGTCGGAATAAGCTTTTTAGTCTTCACTCTATCAAAAAGTGAACAGCAAAATCCTGCAGCTGATTTACTCCATACCCAGGCTATGGGTCTTATCTCCATGGGAAGACTTCAAGAAGCTGAGAATATTCTTTTGGATCTTACCACAACATATCAGAATACAAGACCTGGTAAAATCGGAATTTATTACCTGGGCACAATATATTATCATACCGGCAGGTTTGATGAATCCTTAGAAAATTTTGATAAATTCCTCAGCCTGCAGAAAAAGGATTATCTGCTTGTGCCTTCAGCACTATTCGGAGCCGGATGTTCTGCTGAAGGGTTAAAGGATTACGAAAGGGCACTAGGCTATTATGAGAGAGCGATCAAAGACAAGAAATCTCCATTCTATTTTATGGGTATGCTTGCCTATGGCAGGACAAATGGATTGGTCGGCAATACTGACAAAGCACAAGAGATTCTAAAAGAGCTCGTTGCCCAGAACCCACCTCAAGATATTGCTAATGATGCAAGATTCTATATAGGTTATTTTAATGACTAAGGTCATTAAAATAACCTTCGATGCCGAGCAATAGCGAGGCAAAATGACAAACATCACCGTAATCAATATTTTATCACTGCTATCGAACTGAACAAAGTGAAGTATGAGTAATATATCTGTTGCAATCCTCTGGCACTTTCACCAGCCAATATATGCAAAGCCAGATGATCCTACGTTACCACTTCCCTGGGTAAGATTACACTGTCTCAAAGATTATCTGGATATGTTAAAGCATGTCCAGAATTTTCCTGAGGTGCATGTAACATTTAATTTTACACCATCACTTCTTTTACAGATTCATGACTATAAGAGCGGTAAATGTACTGACAAGCAATTCTTACTATTCAAGAAAAAAGCGGAAGAATTAACAATTGAAGAAAAGACAGATATTTTACGAGATTTTTTCCTCGCCAACTGGGAGAGGATGATTGAGCCAAACCGACGATATTTTTCATTACTTTTAAAGCGAGGTAAAAACATTGTTGAAGAAGAATTAATATCAATTGCTAAAAGCTTTACTACAGATGAATTCCGGGATTTACAAATATGGGCTAATCTTGTGTGGATAGACCCAATGTTCCGTGGAGAAATCGACGATTTATACAAAAAAGGCAAGAATTTCAGTGAAGAGGATAAAGATAGAATTATTAGTGTCGAGAATAAAATTATCGCATCGGTGTTCGAAGAATATAAAAAGGCATTTGAATCTGGGCAGATAGAAATCAGTACATCACCATTATATCATCCAATACTACCAATATTAATAAATAGTAACCTTGCCAAGGTATCAAATCCAAATCTTACTATTCCATTTCAATTATCTTATCCAGATGATGCTGTAGAACAAATATCTGAGGGTATAAAAGTATTTGAAAGATTTTTTGGGCAAAAACCAAAAGGTATGTGGCCTTCTGAAGGCAGCGTATGTCAGGAACTCATGCCAATTTTTTCTCAATTAGGTATTGAATGGATTGCAACAGATGAAGAAATATTGGCACGAAGCCTGAAAACATCTTTTCGCCGGGACGAAAATGGCGTTCCTAATCGTCCGGAAATACTATATAAACCATGGAAATGTGAAGATGTAAAAATATTATTCAGGGATCATGCACTTTCTGATCTAATAGGCTTTGTGTATAACAGATGGGACCAGAAAGAAGCAGCACAGGATTTATTAACCAAATTATCACATATCGCAAATTCCCTGCCGTCTTTTGATAAATTTATTATACCAATAATCCTTGATGGTGAGAACGCCTGGGAAAGTTATGTTAATGATGGTACAGAATTTTTAGAAAGTCTATATGAAGGTTTTGTAAAAGAAAATATTTCAACAACAACAATATCTAATTTTTTGGAAAAGAATGAAGTAAAAAATATTCTTTCTTCGCTGTTTCCAGGTTCTTGGATTGGAGCAAACTTTAATATCTGGATTGGCCATTCAGAAGACCATAGGGCATGGCAGATTGTAAAAAAATTAAGAGAAAAATTAGTGGAAAAAGAAGTACAGGATAAAGAAATCTGGGACCGATTCTATATTCTCGAAGGTAGTGACTGGTATTGGTGGTTTGGCGTTGAACATTTTACGCTTGTAGCAGAGGTCTTTGATGAATTATTCAGACTTAACGCACTTTGGATCTACAAAAAGATTAACGTAGAACCCCCACCAGAATTATTTTCACCGATCAAAAAATTCGCAGAGGTGCTCACCTTTCAACCAAATGACAAGATGACACCTGTAATAGATGGCAAGGTCACGCATTTCTATGAATGGCATCATGCTGGGCATGCTGATGTTAAGAGGATGGGCGGCACAATGCAGCGTTTTGCTGGATTATTTTCAATTATCTACTGTGGTTTTGATGATAAAAATTTGTATATAAGATTTGATACAGAAGATCCTGACATTGCTGATTATGATTACCGAATCAAATTTTATAAACCAAAAAAATTGGAAATCTTCCTCAAGAAAACTCCTGAAATTACCTATAAGATTGACAGCATCGTTGAAATAGCCATTCCGATTTCTTTTATTGATGTAAAAGACGAAGGAGTAGTCGAATTTATTATTAATGCACAGCAAAAAGGTGTTGAGATTGACCGAACTCCGCTTTTAAAATTCACTGTGAAATTAAAAGACGTAAAACTGTATAATTGGACAGTATAGTAGGAATGCAGTATCGCCTTCGGCTCGCAGTATCGTTCCGATTACATCGGAACTCGCAGTATCATCTCGACTAAAGTCGGAGTTCGCAGTATCATTTCATTCGCTCTGATTTTTTGAAAGAAATATATTTTCACCATTCACTATAAGCTCTCAGCCATAAGCCAGAGGAAATGCCCTACGGGCTAAATTACAAATACCAAATTTCAAATAATAACCAATATCCAAATTTAAATATTAAACATGGTTTGTATTTTGGTACTCTTCCGTTTTCCTCTCCCTTGATGGGAGAGGACTAAGCCTGCCCTGAACTTGTTTCAGTGGGTGAGGGTGCTAATATTTTGAATTTTGTGTTTTGGTAATTAGTATTTGCCTGCCCCGTTAGATAAAACAAATTATAAGAGATATACACACTAAAGTATCCTCACAATCCTACAAAGGTTTAAAAAATAAATTAGGCGCATATCTAACGGGGTGAATATTTAGATATTAGGATTTCGAATTTATCCGAAGATGCCGAGAGGGGGAGTTGAACCCCCACGCTCCTTTCAGAACTGCGGATTTTGAGTCCGCCGCGTCTCCCAGTTCCGCCATCTCGGCAAGTTTAGGACACAGGATACAGGGATTAGAGAACAGTAAAATATTATATTCAATAAAGAAACTATGTCAACGAACTAAATGGTCTAAACGATATTAACGATCAAAACGTACCCCTTGTCATTGCGAGGAATCCTGAGCTTGTCGAGGATGACGAAGCAATCTCAAAAAATAGTTTCTAGTTTCGAGGGCTGACCCCATTCTTTCTCCATTCTTTCTCATCACATGTTTTCTCCTTTAATAAGTTTTCCTCTAGGAATTTTGATAAATTAGGAAACTCTTTCTGAAAAAAATCGGGTAGGTAAACCTTCTCTTGCTGATCTTGGTCTTTTTGTTTCGATAATTTACGATATTCCATTTACTATTATATTTCCAAGTATAGTTGTTTAAATCCTTTATACTGAAAGAGAGGTATTTACCTAACTGGAAATGTTCTACATGTGATGTAGCCATCGAGAAAAACTCAATCTCATAGGTAATTCTGTTTGATGAATTATAATGAGACCCAATATATACAAGTTGTATACCGCCCCAGCCGTTGGGTAAACAAACACTACAACTACGAGAGCTTCCGACGGCAAAAAGTTCTGTTTTTATCTATCTTTGGTAATTGATAGGGTGTTCATTTTCAAAAAGCCTGGGCTGAGCCTATAAACGCAACTTTATCCTTGATAATCCTTAATTTTTGTCTATAATTTGCAAGGAGAGATGATATGAAGAAAACAGGATGCGGCTGCTTGATAGCGATAATTGCAATAATATTGGCATATCTATTCATAAGCGGTGAAATTCTTGGTAAACCAGGGATGATAAATTCTATAATACGTTCTATAACTGGGAAATAAAAAACCTCGTTAATAGAGAATTCAGAACTTAAGCTCAGAACAATAACTTATTTAAATCACGGTAATTTTCTTTTGTAATGAAAAATGAGAATCTTTTTGATTTCATATTAGGTTTACTCACAGCCGCAGGTCTTTTAGGTATATCTAAAGCAATTTCATTAAATATTGAATTATTATTTAAACTTTTGAAAATAGAAAATATAGGTTTACAAACAATAATTTCACAAGTAGGTATACTAAGCTTTGTAGTTCTAATTGCATTGTTTCTAGATTTAAATATAAAATTTGCTAAAACTTTCAGATGTACTTTCTGGATATTTTTAATTTTCGGATATTTATTATATCTTTATACTCCTATTTTTTGATTCATTATACATGTTATTGGCTAATCTTCTTCTCGCCAGCTTGCAATACTCTGGTTTTAGATCAACTAAAATACATCTTCTCCCGAGGCTTTTAGCAACGACGCCAGTTGTTCCAGAACCGGCAAACATGTCTAAAACTATGCCAGGTTCAAATCCAGAATTGCAATCACATCTAATTATGTCTTCTCGCCTTGTATTCTTGTATCTGTATTTTCTTTCGTTATATTTTTTCTTTTCCTCTTTACTTGCTTTATGCAAACAGCCCCATTTTTCTGGCTTCGTTTGCATGTCTCTTACTCTTATATTGAAGCTATCCCCAAAATCTTTTGTGCCGACAATTCTTTTCATCACAGGCTTGCCGCATTTTTTGCAAACTGATTCAGGACAACTGGCTTTTATTGGCTTGACGCAGGTTTTTTCAGGATAAACAGCGAAATGTGCTCCAGGAAATGGTTTCGTAGTTATTGTCCAGAAATCGCCTGGATTTTTCCCAAGCGGATGTGAGAAATGGTCGTGAATATACTCTATTAATCCAGCTGAGTAGGGAATTTTTCTTTCTTTTAATATCTTTCGTGCAGTATCGCGGATCTTTTTACCATCAAAGACTCGAATCACTCTGGCATTTTTATTGCTGAGCCTGTTTTTACCTTTATAAGTTACAGCATTTCGATTTAGACGATTATACACTTCTTTTATTAATTCCTGAAAGTCTGTAACACTTTTCTGTATTACATCACCATGATTCTTTCCTAATTCGTGAAAAGCATTGGGTTCTTCTGGCTCTGGAGGATTTCTCATAGACATTATTTTTTTCAATCCCTTTGTTTTGCTTCTGGATTCGACTTTAACAGCATCTCCAGGGTTTTTGCCAAGAGGATGCTGAACCAGATAGCCACCCGGACCTATTTTACCTGCTTTCTGTTTTAGTGCCAGATCATGCTTTGACGTTTTGGTGTCCAATCTTTTTCTGCTAAGGTCTTTAATTGACGTGTGAGGTTCTCTTATTGAATCCAGATCATAATAATACTTTCTTGATTTGACATAAAAATAAATGTGTTCATAAGTATTGCTCAACCTGTCTTTAACACTGCTCGGCATAGGATTTCTTTTATGGTAGATAATGTCGTTTCTCAAAATCCAGCCATCCTCTTGTAATGCTATGGCGATTCTTGCCGGCATCAGCATCAATTGTTTAGGTTGAAGCCAGTTCGATCTTTCTTTTATTTTACTCGATAGTTTTCTATTATAATCACTCATCCTATCATAATCATGGCCTGTTGAGCCAGAACCATAATAAACGTCTCCAAGATTAAGATAAAACGCGCCAGTTTTTTTCAGTCCTCCTTCTTTATATTAATTACACATCTTCAGTCAATACAAAATTTTAAAAACAAAAGGTATAAAGAAACTCCAGAAGCCAAAAACCGTCATTCTACATTGAAGGTTGCTATTTTAATTTTATAATCTTCTTGGTTATACTTTTATTGGGCGTTTCTAACCGCACAAAATAAACACCGCTTGGTACTTGTCTGCCATTATCATCTTCACCGCTCCAGATGACGTGGTGAAATAATGATTGGTGATTAGTTAAATGAGTAAACTGCTTTACCATCTGACCAACTGCATTACAGATCATTATGTTCGCATGCTCAACATTCTGCGATTTGAAAGATATACAAGTATGATTATTAAATGGATTTGGATATGGCGTGTTCAACTGTAATCCTTGAGGAAAATCGTACACGTCACTTGCTTCTGCGATACTGCCTGCTTCTGAGTATTTTACTGTCAGGTAATCAAAATCACTGCCATTATCTTTATAACCCGTAATATAAATATTCCCGAATAAATCAACGGCTATGCCATAGGAGAATTCATTAGGTTCATTTATACCACCTGGGTACGTCACAACCCAAAGCGATTCACCATTTGGTGAAAATTTGCCTGCCCGGAAATCATAACTGTATATATCGTGCTGCTTATTAAATATCCCGGTAACGTAAATATTGTTACTTGAATCAATTGTTATATCACGCGGTCTGAATTCGTAAAACCATTCCTCGTTACAGCTCCACACTGTATCACCTGATGGCATATATTTAACCATAAATAATCTGTAGATACAATAATTTGTAGCACCTGCTATGACTATATTGTCAGCACCGTCAACATCTAAACCGTACATATAAAAATCGTAATAACCGGGCGGGAGGTACTGTTTTGCCCAAAGACTATCACCATTGCTATTATATTTTATAACCAGCGCTGTAAACATTTGCGTGATCGAATCATATGAAGAACCACCAACAATGACATTGCCTTCTGAATCTATTCCCACATCATCACTAATATCATTGAAGCCTGCATCATACCACCTGCTCCATATGGTGTCACCTGCAGGGCTATATTTAATGGTTAGGAAATCATAATCTACACCGTTATTAGCATAACCAGTAACAATTATATCCTGGTTATTGTCAATATCAACCGCCATCCCAAGATTATCCAAGCCATTTTGATAGCGCCTCACCCAGATGAGGTTACCAGAACAATCATATTTTATAATCAAGTAATCATAGATATTATCAAGACGGCTTGAACCCGCAATAATAATATTGCCAGAATTATCTATCGCAACATCTTTTGCGATATCGCTTCCTCCACTGTCAAATCTTTTTGTCCATAATGTATCGCCAGATGAATTATATTTTACTGTTAAACAATCAAAATCTGTACCATTGTAAGAAACACCACCAACAACGATGTTGCTCTCATTATCAGTTGCAACCGCCTGGGCATAATCATCAAAACCAGCATTATATTCCTTTACCCATGTAAGCGAAACTTGTGAAAATGCGAAACAATGGAGAAAAAGACTTATAAAAATCAATTTATTCATTTCAGTAAGATAACTTTTCTAACTGCATTCCATTCATCGGTTTCTATTTTGAGAAAATAAATGCCTGTGGGAATATTAGATGTTTTGATTTCTTTGGTATAGACACCAGCAGACTTATGAACAATAATATTTTTGATAACTCTTCCACAGACATCAATAAGGAATATTTTTACAAGTGAATTCTGCTTAAGTGAATAAGAAAATATGATTCTATTGGCAATCGTGTTAATTCTCACTTTTTCTGAAAGCATTTGACTTAGATATTCTTCTTCATTAATACCGATCCCGTAAAACTCAAGTAACCAGAGACCTGTATAACCAGTTGCAGCATAAATATAATTTCCTGAAACTACTATATCATAAACTTCTATGAATGGCGTTTTGTAATAAGCAACCTCAATAGGGTTCGTGGGATCTGAAATATCAAAGATACGGAACCGTTGGCCAGTATACCTGCTGCCAACATAGAGATAATTACCAGAAACATATAAACCACCAACCCGGACACCGGAATATTGATAAACCGTATAAGGATTGTAAGGATCTTCAACATTAAATACCCACATACGCTGATAATCAGGATCGCCAAGGTAGGCATAATTTCCTGAAACAAAAATCTTATCACAATAAGTTGACACACTGCATTTTGAAACAATATAAGGATTGTATGGATCAGATACATCAATAATTTTTAATCCACCAATATTAGCTGACGAGGCACAATATGCATAATTGCCGATCACGAATGTTTCGAGTATTGAGAATGTATCGGATAGGGGAATACCGCTTATAAGGGTTGGTGCTGTTGGTTCAGATATATCAATTATTCCAAACTCATAATCCTCACTTGATACAAAATATAGATAATTGCCATTCACAAACACATCACGAATTACAGTCCAACCCGGGACATAACAGTGTCCCACTTCCTGCATGTTTGATGGATTGGTAATGTCGAAAACATATAGGTCATTCGAATAAGAATGAGTAAAGAGATAGTTGCCCTGTACCTCAATATCTGGTGTCCAGTACTCATCATAAAAATGGGGAATTGTTCTTCTATCCATCTCAAAACAGTTCTGAGGGTCTGTGATGTTGATTGTCCCTATCTTGGGTCTTAGCCCACCACTGACAACTACAAAATTATCACAAACTCTGACTTTAAAAATGTCGGCCATAACAGGATATTCCGTAATCTCAAAAGGGAATTGCGGCTCAGAAACGTCAATTACAGTAATGTCCTGACGATTAGCAAGATAGGCGGTCTGATTGATTGAGGTTACGGTGTACGCCATATCTTCTTCAACCAATGAACTTGCAAGAAACGGCGACGTAGGATTGGAAATGTCAATTATTGAAAATTCGGGCACGGCTCCGGCAAGATATGCATAATTGTCAGTAATATACATACCGAAAATACAACCATAGACATGAGAATAATATCCACATTTATAAGGATTCGCTGGATTGGAAACATCCACAATACAAAAACCGCCTCCGACACTATAAGCATAATTTCCATAAACTTTAACTGGTCCTATACAAACATAATTACAACAGCCTACAAACATGGGATTTGTTGGGTCAGAGATGTCAATAATCAATAGATATGGGTCGACAAGAGACCATGGTTCGTCGCCGATTACATAAGCAAAACTATCTTTTACGTCAATATGAAGCAGTGTTGTGTCAGGTGGTGGATACCATGTGCCAACAACAGATGGATTTGCCGGATCAGCTACGTTAAATATTGTCAGACGGTTTGGACTTGTTACGTAGGCAAACGTATCTTTTACACATAGCGCCCATAAGGTCCACGTACCCGGAGGACAGGCACATCCACCAATTTCAACAGGATTGACAGGGTCAGCAACATTATAGATCTTGAGTCCTCTGTTATTCGCCACTGCATAAAGCAAAGTATCTACAAGATACAAGTTGAGTTCAATTGGGCTAAGGATATTGCCAACTTTGATTAGATTCAATGGATCATCTGTAGCGAGAATCATGATACCAGAACCTGAAGCATAAAATAAATAGTTATGGTTATTTATCACTCCATTCGTTATCCGTAAATTACGTCCAAATGGTCCATTACCATACCCAAATGGATAGCCACCCACAAACCGCACATCAAGTGAATCCTGGGCATAAATGAAGAGTGGGAGGAATGAAAGTACACAAAGTAATGCAGTTTTGCCTAATTTAACATAGCAATGAAGTGCAAGTTTCATTTTTCTATTCATATTACCTATCATAAATTATTATAACACTAATAGAAGTGCTGTCAAGGATATAATTATTAATACCATAGTATATGCAATGCAGAAAAGAACACCCACAAGTACTGGCTTTTAAGGGGGGAATGAATTACCATCCCCCCTTAAGGACTGCTATTCAATTATGATCATCTTCTGCACTTTCGTTTCATCAGGTGTTTTTAGCTGTAAGAAATAAATGCCATTAGCGAGTTTTTCGCCGTATCTATCTTTCGGGCTCCAAACTATAACCTGATTACCATCTCTTCTTCCCTTTTCAATTACTGCTACCAACTGCCCAATTGAATTGTACACAGATAATTGAATATCTGTGTTATAACCAAGCGAATAAGAGATTTCTGTCACCTTGTTAAAAATAACTGGATTGCATTGCAGATTTACCGAAGTAATCATCATCTGCTCATTCTGTGATTGGGGTCCACCACCAGACCCTTGTTTTGGTCTACTGTAGAGGAGTATACCACTTAGAACAACATTTGTATTACCTATTGGTTCAATAGTGAAATTAAGTTCTTCATTAATTATAAGTGCCTCAGGAATCTCGTACGTTCTATCTATTATCTGATTTGGTGGAATGGATACAATGATCGGTGGATTATTGTTTAGCATTAGCTCCAAGTTGATTGATTGATTTGATTGATGGTAAAATAGAAATTTGCCTGTCCAGGAATATTCATTATCTAACCCTACAAAATGATATTCCAAGGCATCTGAACCTAGATCTACTATCTTTCCAGGTTCTTGACCATATTCAACATATCCAGTTCTTTGAACAAGAATCGGTGATTGTGTTTCATCGCCAAGGTTATATGCCATTGAAGCTGGTCCATCACCTCTATTAGATTTGATCTCTTTCTGGCTGAAACAAACGATCCTGTTTGATTCTCTCTGAGTCCAGGTAACAAGAGCAAGGGGATATAACCATACAATCTGCGGCATCCGGTCAGGAAGGTACGGATAACCAAAAAGTTTTTCCGGAGCAGTCCATTTCAAATCATCTTGGAGATAAGAGTAGTATATTTCATAATCATTATCCACATGTTCTTCCCAAACAATAATATTGTTCGCAATGGCTGGAGCTGAAGAGGCACCTAATGTACTAGAAATTCTCCTTGGTGTACCAAAACCACCTGTGCCACCAACAGAATACCAAATATCACCGCTGTTAACGTAAGTCAGATAAGCAGTGATTCCTTTAACTTCAAGGCAGGGCATTGTGCCAGTAAAGTCTAAGATTTTAGTGTGCCATTCGTCTTCATCATCTCGATAAGCAAAATAGAAAGCACTGGAATTTGGCCTGTTCCAGATAACCATAGGCTTACTGTATTTATCAGTGCCAATTGTCGGAAGAAGTTTATTGGAAGCCTCTGGTTCACCTGATTGATAATCAAGAAGATGCCAATCAACCTCACCTAGACCATTAACTGGAAATTCACCATACCAGACTTGCCAGTCTTGGTTATTGTTATATAATTTGCCATACACAATATGAACATGATTATCCTCATCTACAGAAACAGAAGGATTTAAATAGCCACTGCCAGTAAATGTCTCTTCCTTTAGAATATATGAAGATACCCATTCTCCCAGGTAAAATGGTGCAAAAGTAGTGTAGAATCACCACCCCCTTTCTTTGTGCCAAAATGATCAGAATTTATCCCTTGACATCTACCGATATACGTTTATTATTATATATTAATATAGCATAAATTATTGATATAATTTTTTGTAAAGCTACTAATACTGTGTAAAAAGGAAAGGATGAAAAATGAAGAAAGGCTTTGAAGTAGTATTCCTATTAAGGACGGTGTTATTACTTTGTGTAACTACTACATTCCTATATGCCCAAGCCCCTGATACTTTGTGGACAAAAATATATACTCCAGGGTGGGTGTCGGATGGAGTATGTGTTGACAGTACAGATAATATTATCATAACAGGTGACTGGCTAATAGTTAAATACACTCCAAATGGCGATATTGTTTGGGAAAAAAATTACAATTTCCCTGGAGAAGGTTCCCAAGATATTGCAATAGACCAACAGGATAACATTATTATAACAGGACAGTATGACGATGACATAATGACTATAAAATGTAACTCTAACGGAGATACATTATGGACCCGAAGATATGATAGCGGAAGCACAACTCACGATGACCATGCTTTTGGCGTTGCTGTCGACACCGCAGGAAACATCGTAGTTGTGGGGTACATTTGGGGTGCTGATTTAACTTGGGACATTATCACCATAAAATATAAGCCAAATGGTGATACATCTTGGGTGAAAACATACAGTGATAGTGTTTGCGGCGAACAAGCCTATGGTGTGGCGACAGACACAGAAGGGAATATTATTGTTACTGGTTGGAAACAGACTATAAAGTACAATACGCAGGGAGATACACTGTGGGTAAGAAAATACACCAATTCGATTTCAGGCTTAGATGTTGCTGTAGATACAGCAAACAATATCATTGTGGCTGGAACAAAACTTATAAAATATACACCAAATGGTGATACCCTTTGGACAGCAATTTATGATAGCGGTCTGTTTGACTGGGGTTATGGTGTGACTGTAGATCAGGAAGGGCATGTAATTGTGACAGGAGGAATTTACGACAGTACATTCGCTGATTTCTTGACTATAAAATATGATAGAGCCCCTGGTGTTGAAGAGGAAAAAACTGAATCTGTAAATGATAATAATTTTGGTGCAACCATCTTCAATGGTTCATTACTATTGCCTGAAGGTAAAAACTGCAAGGTCTTTGACATCACCGGAAGAGTAGTTACACCTGACAAGATAAAACCAGGGATTTATTTTATAGAAATTGATGGACAATTTACAAAAAAAGTAGTAAAGGTCAGATAACTTTCTTCACCGCCTAAAACAGCACTCTAAATACTTTCCTGCCTGTTTGTATCTACAACCCCGCTGATCAGGCGGGACAAGCATCCTGGTGATCTAGGCACTAATTAAAATACTATGTCAACGCACCAAATACTATTAATTTATCCCGCCTGCCTTGAGTTTGTCGAAGGAGAAGAAGGATTGAAAAATAATCCGCTGGGGGTTAGCAAATTGTAGATTAGCATACTTGACATAGGCAGGTGCTTCAATATAATAATATATAAGGAGTCAATAATATGTTAAGCAATTATACAGCCAAATACACAAAAATAAATTCTGGTTATATGGGGCAACTGGTGGAGTGGCCAGAGGTAATAACAGAAGGTAAAACTTTAGAAGAATGTAGAGATATGCTTAAGGACGCTTTACAAGAAATGATAAGGGCTTATAAGAAGCAGAAAAGAGAATTCCCAATTGGTAGAGCCCTTATAGAACAGATTCCTGTCGAAGTATAGATGTCGGTAATATGCAAACAAGCAGGATTGAAATCCAAATTTTAACATATCAAAATGAATGAGTAAATGCAGAACCAGATTCCTAATTTAAAGAATATCCACTGCAATAAGTAATTAATCATATACAATTTAAATGGTAAAAAGGAAAGAAAAAATACGTCTGTGGACTATTCAATTGATTAGTGCATGGGAGAAATTACAAAAATTGGGCATTTTACGTGCTGATACACATTATGCAGATAAAAATTTTATTCATGCTTACAAGTGGATGGCAAAACAAATGGAAGCAAGATTAGGAATTAGACCTTCACAAAATTCTTTACCTTTATGGGCATGGTATCAGTGGGAAGATGAAAGAAAAAGGAAACCTGACCTTCGTTATAAAGGGCATCTGTCTAAGGGTGAAAGAGGTGTACGTATAGAATTTGAGATTGATAAAAGTAAAGTTGTACTATCTGATTTCGAATTGTGGCATTATGTTTTAAACTATTGGTATTTACCAGCCACAAAAGAAAATGGTGAAGCTTTCGAGGTAGAACTCTCAAAGAAAGGGTTGTCCTTTTACGAGACTAAACCATTACCAAATACTAATTATCATAAGCGTATTGTCAAAAGCTGGGAACGTATCTTCGATATTACATGCTCAGACGAGTTATTTACTTGGCCACAAAATAAAAAATCCATACAGGCTAGTTTCTGGGAATTACGTATAGAAAATGTGACACATATTCATGTGTTCACAAGCAGATAAAAAGAAATTAGGATCAGGCTCCGTCTAAGATAAGAGTAAATATCTAAGATAAAAACACGAACTGTGGATGAATGGTAAGGATATATGCAAACATTACATCTTTATACATTATATCGCTTGACAGAATAAAGAAGTTGGTTAAAATAGAATCGAGAAAAACCAATGAAAGTAAAATATGATACAGAGGCAGATGTTCTTTATATTGAATTTAAGGACACATCCGTTACCACAAAAAGGTTAGATCAGGACATTGCTATTGATTATGATGCAGAAGGTGAAATAGTGGGTATCGAATTACTTTCTGCCTCCAAACGATTAACATCAAAAGAAATACCGCCTAGAATTATTCTGGAAAATGTTGTAGCTGGTTGATTTTGCAGACTGCCCGAATGTTTCGAATCCACCACAATGTTTGGCGGGTTTAGAAATAATCCTTGATGCTATGCTTATATACTTAGCCCATGAAATGTCAAAATGCCTGCCCCGTGCAATTTTTGTTTATTTCACCGGGGGCAAGCACCGTTCGAGTTTAGTCTATTCAATTTCAAATATAGAAATATCATCAAAACAAATCTGACTTCCTCTACTTCTCATGCCAAACATTCCATCAGGAATGCTGATCTGGTCATATATAAGACAATCCAGCCCGTCTAAGCGATACATAAGTGTCTTCACCTTCAGATAAATCTCAAATGTATGCCATCGGTCTATCGCTATATTTACTGGAGATGTGGCAACAATTCTATCTGGCCAACCCCATGCCTGCTTTTTACCATCTCTGGTTTTCCACTGATGCCAAAGTAAAACATGATCGTTACGATAATCTGAAATGGATGAATGATTATCTAAAGCATAGTAGATACCATTGTTTTCACCCGGTAAACATTCCTGGGTTCGCACAAAAAGGGTTGCAAAACTGAAACTTCGATGCTTCTGGTTGTCATCCACTATTTTGAAACGACCACGAATTACAATATCTTTAAGATTTTCAATATTGCAAACGATTTCTGAAGTTCGTCTATCTCCAATAAGCATACCATTCTGTATGAACCACGTACCCTCAATAATATTCCAGTCATCAAGCTGAGATTCAGTCTCAAAATCAAATTGTGCCAATTGCTTTAGAGACAGCTTATCAATACTCAGAACATCTGCCTTTTCAAACCGAATAGGAATATCATCAAGAGAGTAATCATAAAATATGAATCTACCATCTCCGTCTGTATGAGTTTTTACGTACTTGTGATTCAGCCCTTTTATTACTTTGATTATGTGCCAATCTTCGGGAAATCTTGTGTGTAATGTTAAGGATGTTTTAGCAATTGCTGGATCAAGTGATTCAGCTGATGTGACAATCTGAATACCTTCTTCGTTCGAAATTATCTGTGCATTATCACGCAAATAATTGTAACTAGCAATCTCACCAATTGGTGCTATCAACAATTGTGCCCTTTTTTCGTTAAGTATTTTGAGGTATTCTTTGAAATCATCCAACGAGATTGCAAGGAAGTCCTTCTCTACACCATGAAAGATAGACATAAACCAGCTCTTCTCAGAAATAGTGTTTAAAAGTGCATTTTTGATTTTGGAATATGTGACCACCACCAATGAGCATATGCAGCTGAAAAATTACCTTTAATATCATCTAACAGATATGCATCAACGATTTTAAAACCTACATCTTTATATTTAGTAAGTCTTTTTTTTGCAATTGATATCATTTTTTTACTAATATCTATTGCTAAAACTGAGTTTGCTGTTTCTGCAATAACTTCAGTCCAAAATCCTGTTCCACAGGCAATTTCCAAAATATCGTGTTCTTTAAAATATTTTTGATGTCGAAGTTTTATCTCTTTTCTAATTTTTTCAGCAACCGGGTCTTCATATCCAGCAGTTTCATCATATTCTTTTGCCCTGTTTGAATAATACCTTTTTAAATCCTCAATTTCTTTCATATTAATTTCTCATATTTGTTTTTACACCTTTTATGTCGACCAGATGCTCTGACTCTGCGTGTGAGTTTCTTGCTCATGCTTCTCTTACGCATCGGCTTTTCTAATCCATCTACATAATGCTTGGTTTTTTTAATTGCGCAGAAGACGTTGTAGTCGTCTACTTGTTCGATCTGCACTCCTCCGAAAACCGAGATGAACTTGTTTTTATACCACAGGCGCCGCTTGGTCACCATGAAAAAGCGACCACCAATCCGTAGTCGATTGAATCCCTTCTTTATGAAGCGTTTTGGGACTGCAAAGTCTACTGTATATGGAGGATTACATAGAATGAGCGAGAGACCTGTCACGTCCAGGTTCTTAAATCCATCACTCTGTATGATATGCACACCTTCAACGTTATTTAATCTTGCATTTTCCTTTGAAAGACGAATTGCTTCTGCATCGATGTCAATCATGTACACTCTGGATGGATCAATAAATTTCGCGGCTAGAATGCCCACGACCCCATATCCACATCCGAAATCAAATATTAGTTCTTCGTTATGGAAATCAA
>Ga0209986_10000541_pt1 | contig 36498 bp, 45 predicted proteins | sample BlataG_FD_183168 | JGI IMG/M metagenome (GOLD analysis project Ga0209986, IMG submission 183168) | Deep subsurface microbial communities from Black Sea to uncover new lineages of life (NeLLi) - Black_00105 metaG (SPAdes) (version 2) | ecosystem: Environmental > Aquatic > Marine > Oceanic >... | reverse complement strand
AGCGATGTGGAAGGCAACAGCAAAGAACCTTTCCCAGAAGGGAGCCAGGGCTACTAGACCTTGGGCTTGCACCAATTCTAAGCCCCAGCCAGCGGTGAAGATGCGATTATGCGCCCAAACTGCCTCAAAAACACCAAGGCCCAGCCCGGCTACGGCCCCGATAGCCAGCCCCAGTTTGGGGTCAATATTTTTGCCGCTACGCCACCAGTAGACAACTACCGGCACCAGCTTTGAACCCTCCTGAACCAGCCCGCTGTAAAGTATGCCCGGTATCGCGGCGAGCAGGAGCCAGCGCATCAGAATTTCCTGGCTCCAAAAGTAATTTAATGCCTGCCCTGTCCAATACTGGAGGGGAATTTGAATAAAGGCAACGGCCACCCAGCTCAGAAAGGCACCGGTAGCGAGGACTGCCCAGGCCCATGGTTTTTTAAGGATTGGCGTCCAGTAAGGAGCAAACCAGATGGCACCAAAGACTATAGCCAGACCAATCCCCAAGAGCAGTTGGGTCCACAAGATGCCAGGGTAGATGAACCCAGAGACGAAGAAATTAACCATTCGTTCTAACATAATATTCTCCTACAGCTTAAATTAGTCTTTAGGTAACCCACCCCTCTTTGACTCTCCGAATGCTATATAACCCTGCCTTCTTTTTTGGCTTTATTATTCAGGTAGCTTCCTATTGCTACACCAATACCAACGCCGATGGCTATCCCAGCGCCAACGTTATCTAAACCAGCACCAAGAGCAACGCCAAGTGCCACACCAATTGCAATCCAAATTCCAAGGTTATGTCCTTCAGTAATCAGTTTGTGCTGTTTCTGAAGATGTTTGATAATTTTATTAATCATCTTGAAGTAGCTCTTGCGCTTTTCCTTGGACATCTGAACTAAATCACTTAGCTCTTTAGAAAGATTGGCGATTTCTGGTTGAAACAGCTGGCATTCTCCACATTCGGAAGAGAAACCAGTAACTCTTTTGGCTACTCGCAGAAGCAAGTCCAGTTTATATTTTTTGTAGTCCTTCTTGCTTAGCGTATCTTTGTGTGAGTTAATGCTTCTGGCGATGTCATCGTACCATTTGCTGTGAACTTCCATAGTATGTCGTCCCCCTTTAGGTTTTTTATTAGGTAACCCTCCCCCTTTTTCCCCCTCCCTTATCTAAGGGAGGGGGAAATTAGTTATATAAGAGAGGCGAAGCCTCTCTTCGACTCCGCTTTACTTCTCTTTCCGCTCTTTTGGCCTTGGAATGCCACTAATTATTTTTATGTTAGGCTTGACCTCGGGCTGTTTCTCAGCAAGCTTATATTTTATTACCTTAGAGGATTTCAGCTTTATATTCCACAGTAAATTGCATTTATGACAAAAAAGTTGACCATCGTAATCTTCAGAGACAATGCACGAGGGAATTTTTATCGGCTCTCCACATACGAGGCATTCAATTTCAACCATCTCATCCTCCTTGTTTTCTAAATCGGAGGCTTCCTCTTATGCCACTCCGTTGCCTGTTGGTAGGCGTGGGCGATTTTCAAGAGTGTTTCTTCGGCGAAGGGCTTGCCGATAATCTGCATACCTATAGGTAGCCCATTGGCAAAGCCAGCCGGGATGGAAATGGCCGGTAAGCCGGCAATATTTATCGGTAGGGTGCAAACATCGGCTAAGTACATTTGAAGCGGGTCATCCACCTTCTCACCAATCTTGAAGGGGACAGTGGGTGAGGTTGGGGTTACCAGGGCATCAAATTTGTCAAAGGCCTGGTCAAACTCCTGCCGTATCAGGGTGCGAACCTTCTGAGCTTTAAGATACCAGGCATCATAATAACCGGCGGACAGGGCATAGGTGCCCAGCATGATGCGTCTTTTTACCTCGGCACCAAAGCCATACTGACGGGTCTTTTCCATCGCTTCCCACATACTGTCCGCATCCTGATAGGAGAAGCCATATTTTACCCCGTCATATCGAGCCAGGTTAGCCGAAGCCTCTGAGGGAGCGATGATATAGTATGCCGCCAGGGCATAGGGGGTATGGGGTAGGGCTACCTCCCATTCTACCCTGGCGCCGAGCTCCTCGAGCTTATGGATGGCAGCTCTTATTGCTATTTCCACCTCTGCCTGCATTCCTTCAACAAAATACTCCTTGGGCACGCCAATATGAAGCCGGTTGATGTCATTAGTCAGGCACTGGGTGTAATCAGGCGTGGGGTAAGGAACCGAGGTGGAATCTCTGGTGTCGTAGCCAGCGATGGCATTCAACACCAGGGCACAATCAGTAACATCCTGGGTCAGGGGTCCAATCTGGTCAAGGGAGCTGGCAAAGGCAACCAGGCCATATCGGCTTACCCTCCCATAGGTAGGCTTTAGGCCGGTGACGCTGCAGAAACCAGCCGGCTGACGAATACTGCCTCCGGTATCTGAGCCTAGGGCATAGATGGTCTCGCCAGCAGCTACCGCCACCGCTGAGCCGCCACTACTCCCTCCGGGGACTCGGCTTAAGTCCCAGGGGTTATGAGTGGGGAACAGGGCAGAGTGCTCGGTAGATGAACCCATGGCAAATTCATCCATATTTGATTTGCCGACAACCACTACGCCACAGTCATTTAATTTCTCTACCACGGTAGCATCATAGGGTGGCACAAAGTTTTCTAACATCTTTGACGAGCAGGTGGTGCGTATCCCTTTGGTGCACATGTTATCTTTGATTACTATCGGGATGCCGGTAAGGGGATGGATGTCACCAGTGGCAATAAGTTCGTCAGCCTTTTGGGCTTGCTTCAGAGCCAACTCTTCGGTAACGGTAACCAAGGCTTGAACCTTTGGCTCTACCTGGCGGATACGCTCCAGGCTAGCCTTGGTTAATTCAACCGAGGACAGTTGCTTAGTCTTAAGCAGCTTATGTGCCTGATGAATTGTCAAACGGTTATGGTCAGGTATCAATGTACTTCTTCACCTTTCCCCTGTTAGATAAACTACTCTAGCACAGCTCGTACTCTAAAGAAGCTCCCATCCCTTTGCGGTGCGTTGGCTAGAATCTCGGATTGGGGTAGGGAAGCGGTATCTTCATCGTCCTTCATTACATTCTGGAGGGTAATAGATTGGGCTGTAGGTGGGATACCAGTGGTATCTACCTGCTGTAATACCTCAAAGCTCTCTAGAATATCGGATAATTGCTCGCTGAGCCTATCCACCTCGGTCTCGGTCAAGCCCAACCGAGCCAGGAGGGCAATATGTAACACCTGTTCACGACTTAGCTTCATTTATCTACCCACAGATTATGTTTACCAATTATAGCACCCATATTTGAGTATCGGCAACAGGAGCCATCCTGCTATAATAGAATGGGGGTGAAATGAGAGCTAGGCTTGTAGTGGCTATATTCAGTACCTTGATGGAGGAGACAGCCCTGGTGGTGATCGTTCTTCTGGGTTTGCCCCGGTTAGGCATTCACATACCTCTGACTGGTCTTATTGTCTTGATGGTGGCATGGGGTGCCTTTTCTGTTTTTATCTATCGGATGGGTAGCCGAGCCCTAAAGAGAAAGCCGGTAGTTGGTCTGCCAGGCATGATTAGCAGCAAGGGTAAGGTAGTAAGCTCGTTAGCCCCAGATGGAGTTGTCAGGATTAAGGGTGAGCTTTGGGAGGCGATATCTGAAGAGGGGAGTATAAATACTGGTGAGGAAGTCACTGTAGTAGGACAAGATGGGCTCAAGCTCGTTGTGCGTAGGAAGGGCACTGTTAATTTAAAGGCGACTGAATGATATTTGTTGACGGGGCGCAAAAATCGGGAAGTGGCACTATAGTTCGTTTTGCTGTTGGTCTGGCGACCTTACTTGGTGAGGAGCTTTGCCTTACCAATATTAGAGCTAAAAGAGAAAAGCCGGGACTGAGGACTCAGCATCTTAAAGCAATCCAGGCATTGCAGCAAATATGCCAGGGTAGTTTGAGTGGCGGTGAAATTGGTTCTCAGGAGATAAGGTTCAAACCAGGCAGAGGGATTAAAGGTGGTAACTACCAATGGGATATAGGAACCGCCGGGTCTACCACTCTGCTGGCTATGACCCTTTTACCGGCGGCTTGCTTTTCCACGGGGGCTGCAGGCTTCAAGATATCTGGAGGGTTGTTTCAGGACTTTGCCCCTTCTGCCTACCATATGCAACATGTGCTTTTCCCAGTGCTCCAGAAGATGGGTATAACCGCCAGGCTCAAGATTGTTCGTCCCGGCTATGTCCCCCGCGGGGGCGGGGTTATAGAGGTGGCGGTGGAACCGGTGGTGGGGAAGGTAAAGCCAGTCAGGCTAGCTAGCCAGGGGGATGTGACCGAGGTTAAAGGTGTTGCCCTTTCTTCCCACCTCAAGGAGAGGGGGGTGAGTGAGCGAATGGTGGAGAAATGCAGTGAGGTGCTTGGGTCAAATGGATACCGGGCGCAGATAGAAGTTGTCCATGACACCTCGGCACTTCAGCGGGGGGCGGTTCTTGCCATATATGCCAAAACTAGCTCTGGGTCTATTATTGGTGCTGACCGGGCAGGTGAGCCGAGACGGACCTCAGAGGATATTGGTAGGTATGTAGCCAGGAATCTAATAGAAGATTTGGCAACTGGAGCTACAGTTGACCGGTATCTAGCCGACCAGCTTATCTTTTATGCTGCTTTAGCTGACGGGGTTAGTGAATACAGAATACCAAGGCTGACGGAGCATGTCGAGACCAATCTATGGCTGGTGGAGAGTATACTGGGGGCAAAGGTCGAGGTCAATAAGAACCTGGTAAAAATTCAAGGCATAGGCTACTACCAGCGGCACAATTAACTAGCATTTCATAGTTCAGAATGAAGTTTGGCGTGGCTTGTAGACAAAAGAGACCACAATTAGCACTACCCCGGCAATCAGCAGACCAAGGCTGAACATTCCCAGAGGAGCTATAAGGTTATCAAGGAGCTGTGGTAGCCACCCCTGAAGGTAGGGGGGGATATCAAGTTGCGCCATCTGTGTCCCGGCAAAATGCTTGGCGACGAAAGTGCTCGCATACCACAGAACTCCGTAAGACAAGAAGGTGATGCCTATGCCACGGGTGGCGCCTTTTACCTCCCGATTTATCAGAACAATGCCCAGGATTAGGAGCAGTATAAAGCCAATCAGGAGCTTATAACCGAGTTGGAAATAGCCGATGGCTTGCCTTATTTGCTGAAACTGCGCCCAAATCTCGGGAGTTAACAGGCTCTCATTAAATTCGAACGTTGACGGTATCTGTTGAGAAATTTCCTGATACAATTGATTAGAATACTGCTCTATCTCGGCTGGGGGTAATCCTTCAAGCTGTGGCGGTGGTGATTTGATAATGGCTTCCCTTAGAGTCTCCCTTAGGCTTTCCTTAACCGGTTCCAAGGGGATTGTCACGCTCAAGCTTTGACTTTTTCCCAGGAGGTAGTCATAGCTGGAGTAGGTAACAACACTCACCTGTTCCTTTATCCACGGTTCAAGGTCAGCAACAGCCTTGTCCAAGAAGCCAACCATGAATTCCTCTTCTTCAGGTATTTGCTCGGCAAGCACTTCTTCGGCTAGCGCTGATACATCAAGCCTGTATACTTCAGAGACAACAAAGTCTGGATTGAGAATGGTGTAGTTAAGGGTAAGCGCCAGGCCAAAAACAGATAGAGACAGGAAAAGAAGGAAGCTCAGAATGCCGAGGGCCACGCCCTTGAGAACGTTCATTTAGGTAATACCTTTTAATGTGTAGCCGGGTGGTAATCTGATGAACACCGTTGGCATACTACTATTAGGCTCGGTCAATGTCAACCCTAGCCATAAGGGGAGTCTTATCAGAAGCAAATCCTGTCCTGCTTACTTTTGTTTACCGGCTTGACAAGTTCTCGTTTCCGTGTTAATATTCGACTAAGATGACCAACTTAATCCACTTTATGTCATTATGAAGATTTCTACAAGAGCAAGGTATGGTACTAGGGCGCTTCTGGACATAGCCCAACATAGCGACAAGGGTCCAGTGGTATTGAAGGACATTGCCCAAAGACAGGACATCTCGGAGCAGTATTTGGTGCATGTTATCGCCCCACTTAAGGTGGCAGGACTGATAAGAAGTATTCGAGGAGTCCGGGGAGGGTTTGTTATCGCCAAGCCTCCGTCACAAATAAAACTTGACGAAGTCATCCAAATCTTAGAGGGGTCAATTGCCGTGGTGCCATGCGTAGATGACCCTAAAGTCTGCTCCCGTGTCAATTCCTGCATAACTTATGATGTCTGGGGGGAGATGACGAGTGCTATGGGTCAGGTGCTTAGATCTAGAACTTTACAGGATTTAATGGAGATGCAAAGGAAGAAGGAGCAAGGCAAAGCAGCCATGTATTATATTTGAAAATGAATCAGGGCTTTATAATGATATGCGGCGGGGTTATGGACATATTCGTGGAGCCCTTATAGGGAGGAAAAACGATTGTTAAAGGTATCGTCGGCGGTTAGGAAAAGGCGGCAAAGGCCCCGGATAGCAAGCGATATCACCGAGCTAATCGGAAATACGCCGCTGGTCAGGTTAAACCGGATACCACAAGGGCTGGGTGCTGAGGTGGCGGCAAAGCTTGAATTCTATAATCCATCGTCCAGTGTGAAGGATAGGATTGGCGTAAGCATGATTGAAGCCGCTGAGGAAGCGGGGCTGATCAACAAGGATACGGTGCTCGTTGAGCCTACCAGTGGCAATACCGGCGTTGCCTTAGCTTTTGTCTGTGCGGCTAAGGGTTATAGACTGATTCTTACTATGCCTGATAGCATGTCACTGGAGCGAAGGCAACTTCTTAGTATTTTTGGCGCAGAACTTATCTTAACGCCTGGGGTGGAAGGGATGCTGGGGGCGGTGAAAAAGGCAGAGGAACTGGTAGCTCAAAATCCCAGTTACTGGATGCCCCAGCAGTTCAAAAACCCAGCCAATCCCCAAATCCACCGAGAGACTACGGCAAATGAGATCTGGGAGGATACTAAGGGAAGGGTAGACATCCTGGTTGCCGGCGTGGGAACTGGCGGGACGATTACTGGAGTAGCTGAAGCAATCAAGCCCAGAAAACCGGGATTTAAAGTCATTGCCGTTGAGCCGGCAAACTCTCCGCTTCTTTCCCGGGGAAAGGCGGCCACCCACAAGATTCAAGGTATTGGCGCTGGATTTGTGCCTGAGGTTCTGAGGATGGATTTAGTTGATGAGGTTATCACAGTTACCGACGAGGATGCAGGAATAATGGCGAGGAGACTGGCTAAAGAAGAGGGAATATTGGCCGGCATATCTTCGGGGGCAGCAGTTTGGGCCGCTGTGGAAGTGGCGAAAAGGTCCGAAAATGACGGCAAGCTTATAGTGGTAGTCTTACCTGATACTGGTGAGCGCTATCTAACTACCTGGCTTTTTCAGGAGCTTTAACCGTTTAAGACCTTGAAAGAAGACATTGAGACGGTTTATTAAAGACAAACGCTACAAACTGGATTTCTAGCTCGGCTCTTATCACACCTTAATCGTTTCTTAAGCGGTGTTTAAATCCACGAAGAGCATTGGAGATATTGTGGAGGGATAGAAAATGAAAAGGATATATCTTGATTATGCGGCGACCACACCGACGCATCCCGAGGTGGTGAAAGCGATGCTGCCCTATTTTACTGACGCCTTTGGCAACCCTTCGACCATCTATTCCTACGGGCTGGAGGCAAGGGGAGCTATTGAGGAGGCGAGGTCTAAGGTTGCCGACCTTATTGGCGCCCGGGATGTGGAAATCACCTTTACTAGCGGGGGAACCGAGGCCGATAACTTTGCCATAATGGGTGTGGCCTACGCCAATGAGAACAAAGGGAATCACATCATTACCACGCTGATTGAGCACGCCGCGGTGATAAATACCTGCAAATTCCTGGAGAGGAGAGGATTCACAATAACCCGCCTCCCGGTAGATGGGTACGGCCTGGTTACCCCTGACGATGTCAGAAGGGCTATTACTGGCAAAACCGTCCTCATTTCGGTAATGCATGCCAATAACGAGATAGGCACTATAGAGCCGATAGCCGAGATAGGCAAGATTGCCAAGGAAGCCGGGATATATTTTCATACTGACGCAGTGCAAACCACCGGACACCTGCCAATAGATGTTAACCAGTTAGGGGTGGACTTGCTGTCTATGTCGGCGCACCGGTTATATGGTCCCAAGGGGGTTGGGGCGCTATATATCAGAAGAGGTACCAAGCTGCTCCCTTTTATGCATGGGGGTGAGCAGGAGAGATGGCGGCGGGCGAGCACGGAGAATGTTCCCGGGATTGTGGGCTTTGGCCGGGCAGCGGAACTTGCTCGGCAAGAGATGGGCCAGGAAGCGGAGCGGCTGACCTGTCTTCGTGATAAGCTGATTAAGGGTGTTTTGGAGCGGATTGACCACACTCGATTAAATGGTCATCCGGTAAAGAGATTGCCTAACAATGTCAATATAAGCGTTGACTTCGTCGAAGGGGAAGCAATGCTGCTGAATCTTGACCTGGAGGGCATTTGTGCGGCTACCGGCTCAGCCTGTGCCTCGTCAAGCCTTTCGCCATCCCATGTGCTCCTGGCAATAGGACTTCCCCCGGAACAGGCGCATGGCTCCATAAGGTTTAGCCTGGGGAAGTGGACCACTGAAGAGGAGATAGGTCGAGTTCTGGAGGTTCTGCCCCGAATTGTAGCCAAGCTCAGAGCTATGTCGCCGCTTGTGAAGACGGGCAAATAGTTAACCTGTCTAAAAATTGGAGGAGTAAATGTTTGATAGATGTCCCGGTGCAGCCCATTTACGAACACCTATAATTAAAATAAAGAAGTGCCCTGAATGTGGTGAAGATGTGGAGATTTTTTCCACCGATGTGAAAGTAGAGTGCGGCCAATGCGGATTTACCGTCTATAACGATTTACAGTCGTGCATTCAATGGTGCAAATATGCTAAAGAATGTGTTGGCGAAGAACTTTATAACAAGCTGAAGAAGAAAGATGAAGAAAACTAGCCATATTGAGAGGGTGAAATATGAAAAACATGCATGACGTGCGGTCACTATACAGCGACAAGGTGATGGAGCACTTCAAGAATCCAAGGAATGTGGGAGAAATAGAGAATCCTGACGGCGTCGGACATGTGGGCAACCCGGTATGCGGCGACATAATGGAGCTCTACATCAGGGTAAATAATGGCACCATCGTTGATGCTAAATTCAAGACCTTTGGCTGTGGTGCTGCCATTGCCACCAGCTCGATGGTCACCGAGATGGTAAAAGGCAAGACTATAGTCGAGGCACTGGCAATCTCCAATCGGGCGGTAGCTGAAGCCCTGGACGGGCTACCCCCGGTTAAGATGCATTGCTCAGTTCTAGCTGAGGAAGCGCTTAAATCAGCTATTGAGGACTATTTAAACAAGCAAAGACGAAAACTTTCAAAAAGGAAAGGAGACAGAAAAGGTGCTACGTATAAGTCGATACCTAGCAATAGTAGTGGTGCTTTTGGGAGCAGTGGGCGTGGTCATCGGGTCAGTGTTCATAGCCCAGGCCATTGAGAAGAACAATTGGATGACGGAGGCGATGCACGTAGAAAAGGTGACCCTCGGCATCGAGGAGGCTGCGGCGGCGAGAGGTGAAGTAGTCGATTCTGCAACTGAAGCACAAGCTGCTGGTGACACGATAAGGGAGCATCGCCGAAACATAGCCTCAACCTATGAGGAGCTGTTGGCTGGCGGACGCTTTGATCCCTTAAACCCGGAACAGTTAAGCTATGCACAGGCGTTGAACATGGAGAACTACTTGTATCTTGGTGTGCTCGGCTTCGGTGTTACCACTATAGTTATCGGTACCGGTGTCTTTATGATTGTCACCGGGCTCGCCCTTGGTGCGACCGGTGTAGTGCTACTTCAGTTAACCAGAGGAACATCCTAGCTAAAAATAAGAGGAAGGATGGCAGAGGTGAGTGAAATCCCTGAGATTGGTAAAATATCCCCCGAAATCTTCAACGAGCTGATATTTCCCCGGCTGGGGGCTAAAAGCGACAAGGTATTGGTCGGCCCCCAGCATGGGGTAGACGTAGGCATAGTAGAAATCGGAGACAAGGTGGTGTCCCTCACCTGTGACCCGGTGTTTATCGTCCCCGAATATGGCTGGGAGAGGGCCGCCTGGTTTGCCATTCATATCATCGCCTCTGATGCTGTGACTAGTGGACTAAAGCCTAAATTCCTATCTATAGATTTGAACTTACCCATGGAGATGACTAAGCAACAACTGGAGATAATGTGGGACACCATGCACTGCGAGTGTGAGCGACTGGGAATCACCGTCATTTGTGGCCATACTGCTAGATATGAGAATTGCCATTATCCCATGGTAGGTGGAGCTACCATAATTGGTATCGGTGAGAAAAATGAATATGTTACCCCCAAGATGGCGAAAGCTGGCGACAAGATAATCATCACCAAGGGACCGGCTATTGAGGCAACAGGTATCTTCGCCACCATGTTCCCCCGGCTTATTGAGGAGGAATTCGGACATGACTTTAGTCAGAAAGCAGAGCAGATATTCCATAAGATGTCGGTAGTGGAGGATGCGATGACGGCGGTAAGCGTTGGGGTGAGAGAGAACGGGGTTACTGCCATGCATGATGCCACTGAGTGCGGGATACGGGGCGGCTTATATGAACTGGCCCAGGCGGCTGGTTTGGGGGTGAGGATAGAGAAGGAGCAGATCGTGGTTGAGGATTGTGTCGCCGAGATATGCTCTTATTTTGGCATTGACCCTTACGCTTCTATCAGTGAAGGCACACTGATAATTGTCTGCCGGGAGCATAAAGCCCGGGGGGTGGTTGAGGCTTTGTCTGGAAAGGGTATCAAGTCTTCTATCGTCGGGGAGCTAACACAGCCAAGGAACGGGATGGTTTTGATAAAGGAAGGGAGGGAGGAAAAACTGGAACATCCTATCGTTGACCCCTTCTGGAAGGCTTTTTACGGCGCCCTTGTGAAACACAAATAGGGTGTAAAAAAGCAGTGGTAGCTCAATGGGCGTTATGAAACAGCAGATAGAAAGTAGATGGCAAAGGTTGTTGATAAACTTAGGCCCAAGTATATTTCTGGGGCTGGTCCTATTAGTAGCTGGTTCTGGTAAGCTGCCAGGGCAGACTGAATTCATTGATACTCTCCTAACGTCTTTCTGGACGCCCTCTATAGCCTATCTTATTGGCTATTGCCTCCCTTGGGCAGAGGTAATCTTAGGAGTGCTTTTGCTCCTAGGAGTGTTTCCTAGAATTGCAGCTGCTTTAAGCCTTCCGCTTACTGCTGGATTCATAGCTAATAATTCTTGGGCATTAAGCCAAGGTGTGGAGCAATTTCCTCAATGCGGCCAGTGTTTTGGGATATGGGAAGAACTTTTAGGCGCCATTTCTCCACTGCAGGCCCTGTACCTGGATATTGTGCTTTTTGGCTTAGCTTTAATCATACTATTGTTTCACCCAAGCGGCTTCTTAAATTTTCGGCCGTGGTTTATTAAACGGAAGGGAGGTGAAAAAGATGAAAAGTGTAACATTATGCCGATGTGAGAAACAAGCAAGAAGGAGGCTTTGGATGACGTTTGAAGGACGAACCGCACTTGGGATCTTGCAAGGCGTGTGTTTCCTCCTGATTTTGGTCAGTGGGATGATGCTGGTAGGCTGTGGCGAGCCTCCTGAAGAGGAAGGGCTAAATCCAGCCGATCAGGTCTGGGTAGAAATCATTCCAGAAGAGGGGACAGCAACTGGATACGGGATTCTACTGGCTCTTGAGAATACTCAACAGTTTATTGATTGGTACAACTCCATAGCGCTGTCTGCTGAGGAACAAGCGATCCGAGATGACGCGCTCGACTCGCTGGCCGCCCCGTGCTGTGAGGAGTATCCCATGAGCTCTTGCTGCTGCGTGTGCAACCTCGCGCGCAGTGTATGGGGCCTATCAGCCTATCTCATCACTGAAAAAGGTTACGAGGTGGGCCAAGTTCAGGAGGCCTCCTCACAGTGGCTCCACTTCATTCGCCCTGATTACTATGTGGCAAGCGCACTGGAGGAGGAGGGGATCAACCCACGGCGGTTCGGATTTACAACAGAAGACTCCTGCTATGTAGGCCGCTGTAACCTTCCTTTCTACAGCAGGACGTCATCTGGTCACCTTGGCGGCTGCGGCGGGATGGAGGAACTTGTCCTGGTAGAGATGAGCTAGCGGTACGTTCACAAAGGACGACACTGACCTCCTTCCCATCTCCCTTTTGTACAACACGCTGCCGGGGGTCATAATACTGTGTATAGATAGCGAACTGTCAGATAAGCATTTTACTTAGATTGAGAAGAAATGTCGTCAACGAAGAGAGCTAACCTATATACTAGGTATCCATTATCTAGTATCGTAACCTATAATGGCACCACGGTTGTTCATTACGTACTTGGTGGAATCGGGATAATCCTTGGCTATAATTCTTTGGTAGGTTACTTGCTGGGCTCACTGTATCTTGCGTTCTCGTTTGTCGAGATGTACGTCCATATGCCGCTAAAGGTATGTCCCAATTGCGTATATTACAAGCTTAACAACTCCCTGTGCATATCAGGCCTGAATGTAGTATCAAGGAAGGTGGCGAAGGAAGGAAGCGTGGAAGATTTCAAAAAACGTGCTCAAGGCTTATTGTGCCCTTGAGAAACACAAATCTTAGGAGAAAAAGGGTGAGCATAGAGAAAGAAATCCTGAACTCCAGCCGAGTGGTTGCTGTGGTCGGTCTTTCGGCAAAACCTGACCGACCAAGCTTTATGGTGGCCAGTTACCTAAAGGAAAATGGTTATAAGATAATCCCGGTCAACCCTGGAGTAAGGGAGGTATTGGGGGAGCCCAGTTACCCTGACCTTAGCTCCATCCCCGAGCCAGTAGATGTGGTTGACATCTTTCGCCGCTCTGAAGAGGTGCCAGCTATTGTAGACGAGGCAATTAAGATAGGAGCCAAAGTGGTATGGATGCAAGAAGGGGTGATAAACGAAGAGGCAGCAGCCAGGGCTAGGAAGGCTGGGCTGTTGGTGGTTATGGATAGATGCATGCTTAAGGAGCATCAGAGACTGCGGGGGAGGAAATAGGAGGTTCCCAAATCATACAAAAAACTATCGGGCTCTGGCATAAGCCTAGAGCCCGATTTTGTTTCTGGTGGAGACGGGGGAGAGTTGAACTCCCCGTCCAAAAGAAGCTGCCCAGAATATGCTACAAGCTTAGTCAGCTCTTTTGTCTTACCTGACTAGCCTCTGCTGACCGAGTTTAGCCAGGCCAGCCGATAATTCTTTCACCGCCCTTATTGGCATCGGGGCGGTGGCACCTCAATTTTTCGGCACCCAATCCCAACCCATTGAGGTGAGGTCAGGTTGGATGTGCTACCTACTTAATTAGGCAGCAAGAAGAACTGGTTCTTCGCCAGTTATTTTTTGCCACTTGTTTTACGAGGGTAATGGCACCTCGGCTTGCAATCCTGTAGCATACTTCCCCTGTCGAACCCACGCGTCCCCATTTACTACGGATGGCTTAAATATAAGCTACCTCCTTCGATACTGCTGCCTTTTTATAGCTTGCTCTATCTCTCTTTCTGTCTCACGGCGAATTATGGACTCTCTTTTGTCATATAGCTTCTTGCCTTTGGCTAAGGCTACCTCAACCTTAGCCAGGTTACCCTTAATATATAGTCTGAGCGGGACTAAAGTCAAGCCCTTTTCCAGTACTTTGGTGGTGAGGGCATCAATCTGTTTGCCGTGTAGTAGAAGCTTACGTGGTCGCGTTGGCTCGTGGCTTAAGTAGCTACTTGCCTCATAGCGGGGAATATGAGCATTCAGTAGCCATAATTCCCCAGCCTCAGGTCTAACATAGGCATCACCTAAAGTCACTCTCCCGGCTCGGATTGACTTTATCTCGCTGCCGGTAAGCACAATACCAGCTTCCACAGTATCTTGTATGAGATAATTGTGATAAGCTTTGCGGTTAGTAGCTACCGTCTTTATAGCCATGATTCCAATTTAGATTATATCATAGATTAAAGGTCAGCTCAGAACCGCACTTATGAGATTTTACAAACTAGCGGTTTGTTCAGTTGTCACTATTACGACTTGATTTCTTGGGGCTGGCTGTAGAGGCTGATTTTGGGTTTGTTGGCAGCCTTGACAACGAGCGGGCACGAGTGTAACATCCTAACCGTAATTGATACGGGGATATCGGATAGGGGGTAGTGCGATGGCTACATATATCATGCTGTTCCGCTTCACGCGACAAGGGATACAGAATGTCAAAGAGAGTCCCGCCCGGGTCGAAGCGGCCAAACGAGCGTTTCAGGCCATGGGGGCGAAGGTGAAAGAGTTCTATTCGGTGATGGGCCGGTACGATACAGTCTTCATTCTGGAAGCGCCAAACGATGAAACGGTAGCCAAGGCAGCCTTTGCTATTGGTTCGCTAGGTAATGTGCGTACCGAGACTCTTCGCGCCTTCACTGAGGATGAATACAAGAAGATCGTTGCTGGTTTACCCTGAGCAGTTATTTAGTGCACTCTTCTAGAAAGGCCCACTACGTGGCGAACTGGGGGTATTGCCATTATTCCGTCTTGGATACGTTTTTTGGCTGGTCGGTTACTTGCCTGCGGGTTACTGTCTGTTTGTTTTGCTTGCTTTTGGTTGCTGTGGCTGGATGCTCGACTAATGTACCTTTCCCCGAATATGCTGATAATCCAATAACTGAAAGAGAAACGCTGGTTCAAATATCCACCATAGATGCTCTCCTCACCGGCATTTACGACGGTGTAGTGACTGTCGAGACACTGAAGGGATACGGGGATTTCGGAATAGGTACGTTTGAAGCCCTTGATGGGGAAATGATAGGATTTGACGGCAATTTCTACCAAGTAAGGGCAGATGGTATTGCCTATCCCGTATCGGATTCTATGGAAACCCCTTTCGCATCTGTGACCTTCTTTGATTCTGACTGTAAAGCGCAATTGCCGGAAGGTATGGATTATGGTCAGCTAGAGCAGTTCCTGGATAGCATGTTACCCACGGGCAACATCTTCTATGCGGTTAAGATTGAAGGTAGTTTCAGCTTTATGAAGACAAGAAGCGTGCCACGTCAAAGTAAGCCATATCCGCAGCTGGTTGAGGTTACCAAAAATCAGCCTATCTTTGAATTCAGCGATGTTGAGGGAACGATGGTGGGGTTTATATGCCCCAGCTATATTAGTGGGGTCAATATGCCCGGGTATCACCTTCACTTCTTAGCCAAGGCCAAAGACGCTGGTGGGCATGTCCTTGAGTTCAAGACGGAAGAAGCAGTTGTCACCGTGGATTATACGTCGGACTTCTTGATGATACTGCCGGGTGAGGATAGTGATTTTTACCTGATAGACCTGACTCAGGATAAACAAGAGGAACTAGAAAAGGCAGAGAAATAGCCCAAATTCCACCAGTTAGGGGGCGCAGCTAAGGGCATCTTTACGGTTAGAATTAGTGAATTGAGCTAGCTAAGGCGGGAGAAATTTTATGATTGAACTCGAGGACATCACCAGCGCCCAGCAAATTATTGCCGGTCGAGTTCACAGAACGCCCTTAATGTCCTCTATGACCCTAGGCAGACGAACTAACGCACACCTTCATTTCAAAGCAGAGGTCTTTCAGAAGACGGGCTCATTCAAGCCTAGAGGGTCTATTAATAAACTACATCATTTAGCCGAGGAAGAAAGGAAAAGAGGAGTTATCACTATATCGTCTGGAAACCATGCCCAGGGCTTCGCCTATGCCGCCTCTTTATTTGGTATCCCAGCTACGGTGGTTATGCCGCACACAACTCCGGCTAACAAGGTTAGTGCCACCAGGAGCTATGGTGCCGAAGTGGTTCTTACCGAGGCTGATCTCCTTACCACCTGCCTCGAGATTCAGAAGGAAGGCAACTTAACCATGGTTCACCCCTTTGACGATCCCTATGTGGTGGCTGGTCAAGGCACGATAGGGTTGGAAATCCTGGACGACCTGCCCAAGGTTGATGCTGTTTTTGTCCCCGTCGGCGGTGGTGGCTTGATTTCCGGAATCGCCACAGCTATTAAGTTAAGCAAGCCAGCAGTTAAGATTGTGGGTGTAGAGCCTATCGGCGCCTCGGCTATGTGGCAAAGTCTCCAGCGGAAGGCAGTGGTTCATTTAACTAGGATGGACACTATTGCTGAGGCCTTAGCTGCCCCATTTGTTGGCGAGCTCAATTTGGCTTTGGTCCAAAAGTATGTTGATGCACTGGTTCTAGTTTCAGATGACGAAATGATAGAAGCTCTGTGCTTGATCTTGGAGTGGTGTAAAATCCTAACCGAACCGGCGGGAGCTGCAGGATTTGCCGCTCTTCTCTTCAAAAAGGCCAACATTCCTAGTGGTTCTGAGGTCGTTTGCTTGCTGAGCGGGGGAAATATTGACCGAAGCCGCTTGGGGCACTTCCTTTCTAAGAAGGCGGTGTTGAGTAAGATTTAAGAACTTATGTTGGATTCCACTCTTTCCCTATGGGGACCCTTTTGGCACATATGGTGGGCGGTAGAGGACTTGAACCTCTGACCCCCTGCGTGTAAAGCAGGTGCTCTAACCAACTGAGCTAACCGCCCTCGTGGCGCGCTTGGCGGGGCTTGAACCCACGACCTCAGCCTCCGCAGGGCTGCGCTCTATCCAACTGAGCTACAAGCGCCAAAAAATAGTGGTGGTGCCGAAGGGGAGATTTGAACTCCCATGCCCTTACGGACACTACGCCCTGAACGTAGCGCGTCTGCCATTCCGCCACTTCGGCATAGATTAACTTTATTCCATTTATTGATGTTCGTCAACTGACAGGGGTTGAGGCTGTTTATCTACCTCACCCCCTTTATCCCCCTCTCCTTTGAAGGAGAGGGGGAAGAGACTTTAGAGAGGGGCGAAAAGCCCCTCTCTTACTTATATTCCCCCTTCCCTTATTAAGGGAAGGGGGTTTAGGGGGATAGGTTGCTAAATGCGACAGAATACTGTTGACTGCAATAGAACATATGTGCTATTCTGGCATTGTGCTGTTACTTTTGGAAGGCAAGTCGTGATGTCTAGTGGCGTGGAGCTGGATTTACCACCGGAGTATTGCCATTATCGGGATAATGGCTGTGATTTAGCTGACTCCTGCCTCAACTGCTCGTTCGTCAAATGTGTTTATGAGGAAGCTGGGGGCAGGCAGCGCTGGTTGAAGAGGTTGCGAGACGAGGAGATGGTGAGGCTGTTTAGTAAAGAGGGGAAGGGAATAAAGGAGCTGGCACTAATTTTTGGTGTCAGCCAGCGCACGGTACAGAGAGCATTAAAGGGGGTTAAGAAATGAATGAAGGCTTTATCCCCACCCAGTTAGCTGGTAAGGATATGGACAGGATCAAGACCTATCGGGAGCTTCTTGACTTCTACCATGGTGTTCACTGGGAGGGGAGAGGCATCAGAGGCGAGAAGCGATTAATCTTCAATTACGCCAAGGTGCTAGTCGATAAGGTTACCAGCTACTTAATGTCAGGCATTAACTTTGCCGTGGATGCCATAGAGGACTCTGATGAGGCCAGGGCCAGAGCTCAGAGAGCCGAGGCAGCCCTATATCGGGTGTACGAGTATAACAATTTGGAGCAGCTCGACTTTGAGACCGAGGTTGATTGTGCCATCCTTGGGGATGCTTGCTATAAGGTAATTTGGGATCAAGAAACAAAGAGGGTCAGGGTTACTGCCCCCGATATCCAGGGAATATATGCCTGGTGGGTGGGCGATGATACCTCCCGGCTATGGAGGGTAGCCTCTAAATATAGCCTCACTGCTGAGGAGGCCGAGATGCTCTACGGCATAACCCCTAAGGCCAAAACCGCCACTGTGGTTGAGCTCTGGACAAATACCGACTTCGAACTGTGGCTGGCCAATGCCCTTGTCGACAAGAAGCCCAATCCCTACGGCTTCATACCGTTCATTATCTACCCTAACCTTAGGGAGCCCAAGAAGTTCTGGGGAATGTCTGATTTGACCCAGATTATAGAGCCTCAGCGAGAGCTAAATCGGGCGATGAGCCAGCTATCTAGAATACTGGAGCTATCAGGTAACCCTATTGCTGTCTTAGAGAATGTCGAGGAATCGAGGGATATTGCTGTCAAGCCGGGAGCAGTGTGGAACATACCCGAGGATGCCAAAGCCTACCTCCTGGATTTGCTTCAGGGCGGCGGCGTCAGGATGCATGAGAACTACATCAATTTACTCTATAGAAGCCTGCATGATGTTGCCGAATCTCCTAGGGCTGCCTTTGGCGGCACTGAGAGAGACCTCTCCGGGGTAGCCCTCGAGATTGAGCTTCACCCCTTACTCCAGAAGGTAAGACGCAAGCGGCTTATCAGGACAGCCGTCTATAACCGCAGGAGTGAAATGATTCTGAAGCTCCTTGCCCAATACAGTGACCCAGGGCTCAAGCCAGAGGACTTTAGGCTGCGGGTCATCTGGGGTCCAGTATTGCCCCAAGACATGGCACGGCAGGTAAACAACGAAGTATCCCTAGTCCAGAGTGGTATTCACTCCCGGAGACTGGCAATGGATGAGATTGGTATCCAGGACCCAGAATATGAGTTTAGTCGGTGGCTGGAGGAGAGGGGGACTATCCTCAAGATGAATAAAGAGTTTGGCGCACGCTCGGCTAGGAGCGGAGAGTGAGAGCGCGGTATGGCTCCAGACAGAGCCCCGTAGGGATACCATCGGGGCAGAGAGCGTTGCGGAATAATCATAGGGGGAATACTCATGACTGAAGAGGAAATTCAGGCACTACAGGACGAGCTGAAGGTAGCCGGGGAAGAGCTTGACAGCTTGAAGGCGGAGAAGGCAGCCCTTGTCAGTGAACTAGAGACCAAGAATACCCGCGTGGCAGAGCTTGAGATGGCGGTCAGTGACAAGGATAGCCAAATCGCTACCCTCAAGCAGACTGTCGTCGATGACAACCAGAAGCTTGAGGCTCTAAACGAGGACCTATCCCAGGCGGTTGCTGCCTACAAAACCCTGGTAGTCAAGGCTAGCCCTGGCGCCATTGAGGAGCTTATCACCGGCAGTACCATCACTGAGATTAACCAGTCCCTGGAGAATGCCAGGACCCTTATCTCTAAGGTGAGGGGAGGCATTGAACAGGAAATTGCTTCGGGTAGAGTCCCCGCCGGCGCCCCACAGAGAATACCCCTTGACCTGTCAGCTCTATCCCCACGGGAGAAAATCCAATATGCAATAGGAGGTAAAAGATAATGGCTTTAACGCTAGAAGAAGCATCTAAGTTATCCAATGACATTCTGCTGCAGGGTGTGGTCGAGACCATCATTAAGGACTCGCCCATCCTCCAGAGACTACCCTTCATCGAGATTGTCGGCAACAGTCTAATCTATAACCGAGAGAAAACACTTCCTGGAGTCAAGTGGTATGACGTCAACGAGGCCTGGGATGAGCCGGTTCCACCTACCTTTGACAGGATTACCGCTGAGCTCCATATTCTTGGTGAGCATGCCGACCTCGATAATTTCATCAAGGCAACTCGGTCTAATGTCCAGGATGTTGAGTCTACGGTCGTCGAGCTCACGGCTAAGGCAGTTAAATACGAGTTTGAGGATACCTTTCTCAATGGCCTAGGTACCACCCAGAGCAAAGACTTTCTCGGCATTGATGGCATGGTCATCGTGCACCCGGCTTGGGCGGCGTCAACCGCCTACTCTCTGGGCGACTTCGTGCATGCTACCACTTTCAACGGCTTTCGCTATGAGTGCACAACCGCCGGGACTTCGGGGGCAAGCGAACCCACCTGGCCACTGGTCGAGGGGGACACGGTAGACGATGGCACAGTAACCTGGACCTGTCGCCGCAGCCAGCTTGCAATCCAGGATTCCGCTGGTGACCCCACCAACGGTGGCACCCTGACCATGGCTAAACTGGATGAGCTTGTTGACAGAATCCACGGCGGCAACCCCGATTTACTGCTTATGAGCCGACGCTCAAGGCGTAAGCTGAACGCCCTTATCAGGGCTGCTGGCTCGGGTATGATGGAGACCGACCGTGATAAGTGGGGTAACTTCGTCCAGGTATGGGATGGTATTCCCACAGGTATCAGCGACTGGATATCTGATGCCCAGACCGTTGGCTCTTCAACCGACTGCTCCACAATCTATGCTATGCAGTTCGGCGAGGGTGCCCTGTGCGGCTTGACCGCACCCGGTCACCTTACCGTTGAGCCTGTCGGCCAACTGGAGAGTAAAGACGCCACCCGAACCCGGATCAAGTGGTATGTATCACTAGCTCTCTTCTCCGAAATTAAGCTGGCTAAGCTTATCGGGGTTAGAGACTAAATCAGCTAATTTGGGGGAGCTTCTCCCAGAGGCTCCCCCTAAGGAGGTATTTGAAAATGAAAGCGATTATCACTGCCCCTGGTGAGATCCCAGTCAGAGTCGATATCAACCGGGACTTCGAAGACTGCCTGGTATCGGGAGCTTTAACCGAGGACGGCATCCAGTATTCGGCTGAGGTTACCACCGGTGATGCCGATGTTGATGCCGATGTGCTGACTAAGGTTGTTGACCCTGGTCTCGAGGGGGATATCCTCTGGGTAGAGTTCGGGCTCACTGCTGAGTTCAAGGCAGTCTCTTCGTCTACCGCTGACCTTATCTGGAAGTGGCAGGCAAGGAATAAAGATGGCACCTGGGTTGACCTGCACCCTGCCGTCACCGAAACCGATGTTGGAACAACCTATAAATCTCGTACCCAGAGCGGTTACTTTGAGCCCGAAACCAACTTTAACCGTGTCCCCTTTGAGATTAGGCTTATCCTCCAGTGCAACGAAGCCAACCAGGGTAGGGCTAAGGTGAAGAACTCAAGCTATGTCAGGGTAGTCTATCGGGTGGTGTAACCAAGGAAAAGCCTCTGTTTGGAGTAGTGTAATGAAATATAGAGTGAGAACTGATTTAAGTTTTGACAAACAGGCTGACGCCCAACTCCTCATGGACTATGCTAAGCAAATAGCCACCAAATCCGCCAGCATCAATGAGGGTGAGCCTAATGAGGAGATAGCCTTTTGTGACTTGGAGATTTGCCGACACGATGAAGGCTTGCCCTGCACTAGGTTGGACAGGGTAGAGGTCAGAAATCTAAAGGAGTAGCCATTATGAATCTAACCGAAATGAGAGCTATCGTCCGCCGAGATTTACACGATGAGGATGCGGCTAACTACCGCTGGACTAATGATGAGCTGGATAGGCATATTGGTCACGCCGTCAAGGAATTCTCTGAGGCTATCCCCTATGAGCAGAAGGCAACTATTGCCACCACCTCAGGCTCCAGGGAGATTGATATATCTACCATAACCGACCGCATCATGGTTGAGGCTGTGGAATACCCGGTGGACAAGTTTCCGAAGCGATACCAGCGTTTTACCCTATGGGCAGACATGCTGACCCTGCTTGGCGACGAAGTTCCCGATGGCTCAAATGCTTATATCTACTACGGTAAGCTGCATACCCTTGATGCTGACACTTCGACTATCCCCGCCCAGCACGAGGACCTAATCGCTGCCGGCGCCGGTGGCTATGCTGCCGTTGAGTGGGCAGCCTATGCCATCAACCGAGTTAATGTTGGCGGTACGATAACCCCTAGGGAGTTCCAGAGCTGGGGTGGGGAGAGGCTTAACTTTTTCAGGCGGGAGCTAAAGAGGCTGGGCAGGAGAAATAGGGTTAGAATCAGCTCCCTCTACAAACCCTATTACCCGGCGGTGTCTAAAACTACTGACTATGGTCCCTAATTAACCGGGTGTCTAAGAGGGGGCGAAGCCCTCTCTTTAATAAAATACTCCCCCCTCCTTTCAAGGAGAGGGGATAAAGGGGGTGAAATAAATATGACCGTAAAAGAAGGGCTACCCAAAACCAAAGAAGGCTTACCTAAGGAGGCATTTGCCATCGTCAGCGACCCTGACGACCCCAATACCTGGAAGCTGCCCCATCATCAAAAGAGCATCTTTAGAGCCTTAAGAGGGAAGCTGGATATCGAGAAGACGGTTGATTGGGACAGGATGGGTGCTGCGGTGGCTGCCCTGTCCCCGGGCGGATATCGAGGGCAGAGGGTGGAAGCCAGCCCCGAAGAAGTCCTGAAAGCAGCCAAGCACCTGGCCGGGCACTACGTACAAGCCGGTAAGCCCCTACCCGATACCCTGGCAGCTTTGGTGTAGGGGGTGAGGTAGATAAACCTGTATAAAGCCTTATGGTCAACAATAGGCGGCAGACCCTGGTCTTATATTGTCAGGGGTACATGGCATAAGTTTGAGGGTCTTTGGATTATAGGTCTGGTTGCCGTTGGAGCACTCCTGGGGCATTGGCTTTGGGGCTTGATATTCTGGTTTCTCTTGGTCTTTGCCCTAGGCTACATCGCCGGTCATCTCTTCTGGGGTAAGGAATATATCCCGGGCCAACAGGGCGACGAGTAAATTAATAAAGGGATAGAAATGGGATTGCTCGCTGGCAATGATAAAAGGAGACAACAGTGCGAAGCCTAACATCAACACTACTAGCCGCCCAGAAGCAGGCTACCCGCAGCCCCTGTGTCAAGGTGGAAGCCAAGAATACCATTTCTGGCGTAGTCAGGCTTGACTGGACCAGGCTCTATACCGGCTCTGAGGATGACTACTTTCATGGCGTAACCATGCCCGGCGACGGCTCGCTAATCAGGGTCAGAATAACTCTGCCCGCTGACTCTCGGAAGCTCTATCGACAGAGGGTAGCTAATCCCGGTCCATCGAGCGACTTCAGCCAGTGGACTTATACCAACCAATATAATGCTGTGGTTTGTGCCTGTGCCTCCCTGGGGGCAGAGGTTTCTATCTTCTGGATAAACAGCTCAAGGCAAATCAGACGCATAAAGAGCACCGACTACGGCGTCACCTGGGGAAGCCCTGAGCTCATTGATTACTCCCCCACCACCGCCATCTACGGCTTGGCTGCCGCCTATAAGCCTAACGGCGATTTGGCTATCTTCTTCGCCGACCAGGCTACCCTTTATGTTAAGAAGCATGTCGCTGGTGCCTGGCAGACCAAAGCCGCTTGGGATAAGACTACCGGTGATCTATCGGGAGTGGCTACTGTCTATGATAGCGACTGGAACCTCTTGGTCACCGGGAAGGATACCGCCGGCAACTACAAGCTGTGGAGCTTAATCTATGGCGATGGTGGCGACATAGCCGCCGGCACCTGGTCAGCTCTCAAGGAATTCGGCTCAGCCCCGTCAGACGGTAGCTTTGAATACCATAGAGTGTTTATGGATAAGCCCGATGTTTACCGGGGTTTCTATGTCGAGAAGTTCACCGGCACCGAAGCCTACAACCGTCCCTTGTGGAGCCACTCCATCCCCGATACCGCCTTCTTGAGCTCACTGTGGCGTGAGCCAGTCCCGTTCAGTCTGTCTAGCGAGTATGGACTAGCCATCGCTCATTTTGGCGACTATTGCTGGCTATCAAGCCCGGCTGGAGTGTGGAGAGCCCTGCTCACTATTCAGAGCCTTGACCTGACCACCGATATTCTGTCAGTGAGGCAGGAGAGCGGGCAGAGTCAGGGGGACCTAACCGTCGAGCTCAGGAACGATGATGGTCAGTATGCTTCACCAGGAACGGGGAGCCTGGCTGTTCTTGACATAGGTTGTCAGTTGGAGTTCAGCCCGGGTTATGAAACAACCACCGGCAATGAGGTCAGTTCCGGGCAAACCTTTGTCCTTGAAGCCTACGAACATACCAGCTCAGACGGCAAGGCTAGCCTGATTCTCCACGGTGTTGACGGCTGGCGAGCCATAGACAACTGGCGAGCCAGACACCAGTTCCGCTGGAACAGGGACTCTAATGAGATGAGCGTCAAGCAAATCCTCGAGTTCGTCTTGGCCAGAGTGGGCTTAAAGCTTGAGGTAAAATCCCAGTCATCAGTTATAACTGGCTATTACCCTGATTTCACCATCAGCCCCAACGTGAAAGGTAGTACCATCGTCACCAAGCTACTGTCCTTTGTCCCTGATGTCCTCTTCATCGAGGGCAATAAAGCCTATGTGGTCAATCCCCAGCCCGCTGACAGTTCGGTCTATTCTTATGGTTTAGGTCATCCCATCTTCGAGGGTAGATACCGGGTCAGAGCCTGGGAGCTTAACCGGGTCCAGGTCGAGGGCTACGATACCAGTGCCGAGGCTCCCATCATTGCCGATTCCTTTGCCTGGGATGAAATAGATAAGGTCTACGATAGGCTGCAGCAGCTCTACGACAGGAACCTGGACACCGTAGCCAAAGCCCAGGCAAGAGGAGACGCCTACTTGAGAGAAGCTGAGATTGAGTCGGCCGGTGGCATAATCCGAATCCCGGTCAACTGTGGTCAGCAGCTCTACGATGTCATTGACATAACCGATAGCCGAGCCGGGCTCAGTGCTGAGAAGAGGCGGGTGCTGGGACTAATCTTGGTCTATCAACCAAGCAAGGCACAATACGAACACCGATTAGCACTGGGGGCAGTATAAGTCTGAAGGAGGCGATATAAATGAGACTGAGAAGAGCGGTGCTAAAGAGTTTCAATTCTAGTAATTACACGGCCACTATCCAGCTTATTGGCAGTTACAAGGTTTATCTGGAAGAGATTACTGTGGCTAGAAATCTGCCGTCGGCAGAAATGGCTCCTGGCAGGAAGGTGGCGGTTATATTCTTTGATGAGCATAACCCCAAGGAGGCAGTGTTGATTGCCGTTTACACTTAGAGGCTTAGCCGCCTGCAACTAGGAGGAGCCCCTGGATTCCTAGCTCACTACCCCTTCCCGATACCATTAATGGAGGAGGCATCTACAGTAATCTGATTGGTGCAGACCCTTAGAATCTCTCCATCTTGGGTATCCGAAACCCGCTTCTTATTCGATTGACTCCTTCTTAGTCACACCTTTGGCAAGGCTCTTCAAGATGGTGAGGACTCCGATTACAGCACGCTGCACATCAACCGGCTCTCGGGCTAATACGCTGGCTACATAAGGGTCTAATCGGCTACCACTATACTCTGGACTCTCTTCAGCTATACCGGGGCGCTGGGGGGATAGGTAGCCGGCAAAAGTAAACAGCTCATCCTCGTCAAAGCCCAGAGGCTTGGCAATTTTGCGCAGAATACGGGCTGAGGGGAAACGCTCCCCTCTCTCTATGCGTCCCAGGTGGGATGAAGATACACCTGACCCTGCCGCTAACTCCTGCAGTGTCAGTGGCACGGTTACCCTTCGCTGCTTTATTATTCTGCCTAGGTGATTCTTATAACTGTTGTCCATAAATTAAATTATAATTCGCCAATTGGCAAATGTCAAACACTTCCAGTTAAGCTCTAATGGGCATAGTGCTATCCTAGTCCGCTGGAATTAATTTGTCATAAAAAGGACGTTTAGATCTCGTTAAAATCTTAGGGGGATAGGTTGCTAAACGGTCGCTAGATAACCTCATTCCTTGACGGCTAAAGCTACAGGCTATACAATGGCAGTGCTGAAGTTAGGATGGCTAAGAAATACGATGTTATCATTGTGGGTGGCGGTCCGGCGGGTATCTTTGCCGCTTTAGAGCTGGCTCAGGCTTCTGACCTAGATATACTCCTCATAGAGAAGGGTAGGGACATTGATAGACGCCTGTGCTCAGCTCGTGACACAGGTAGTCCTTGTATTTCTTGTTCACCTTGCGACCTGGTTTGTGGTGTCGGCGGGGCTGGCGCTTTTAGCGATGGTAAGCTGACACTATCATCACGGGTCGGGGGTCGGCTCGGGGATTATCTCGGGGGGAGTAGTGCTGAAGCCCTGACTAAGTACGTTGATGATGTATACCTCAAGTTTGGCGCCTCAAATAGGCTCTACGGGGTTGGGGACGAGGTTGATGAGCTGTGTCGCAAGGCTTCTCTTGTCGAATTACGCCTGATACCAGTGCCTCTTCGTCATTTGGGTACTGAACATTGCCGTTCGGTGCTCAAGGCTATGCGTGACTACCTTGCTTCACGCGTGGAATTCAAGCTTGAGGTTGCCGCTTCCACTATCATTGTTGACAATGGCGAGGTTAGGGGGATTGAAACCGAGGCTGGGGACAGGCTTGACTGTCGTTATCTGATTCTGGCTCCGGGTAGGGAGGGTGCCGATTGGCTATCTAAGGAAGCTAACCGACTTGGCCTAACCATGCATAATAACCCTATTGATGTCGGGGTTAGGGTAGAGGTGCCGGTGGCGGTGATGGCGGATTTGACCGATGTGCTATATGAAGCAAAGCTGGAGTTAGTGTCAAAAAGCTTTGATGACCGGATTAGAACATTCTGTATGTGTCCGGCTGGTGAGGTTATCACCGAATCTACCGGGGGTTGCGACCCGGTAATCACGGTTAATGGGCATAGCTACGCTGACCGGAGGAGCGGCAACACTAATTTTGCTCTGTTGGTGAGCACAACCTTTACCAAGCCATTTCGGGAGCCTATTGCCTATGGTAAGTATCTGGCTAGGCTAGCCAATATTCTTAGTGGTGGGGTGCTGGTGCAGCGCCTGGGTGACCTGATGCAAGGTCAGCGTTCCACTCCAGCCCGTATTGAGCGGGGCTTAATTCAACCCACCCTGAAGAGTGCTACCCCTGGCGACCTTAGTTTTGTCCTTCCCTATCGTCTCCTTACTGGAATACTTGAGATGCTTCAGGCAATGGATAAGCTGGCTCCGGGGGTGGCTTCACGCCATACCTTGCTCTATGGGGTTGAGGTCAAATTCTATTCTAGCCGACCTCAGCTTAGCCCAAGCCTGGAGACTGAGGTTAGCAATATGTTTGCTGCTGGTGATGGAGCTGGTGTTAGTCGTGGTCTAGTCCAGGCATCAGCTTCTGGTGTGGTGGTGGCTCGTGAGATATTAGGGAGGAGCGGGCATTAAGATTGTCTATCTACCCTATCCCCTTTATCCCCTTCCCCTTCAAAGGGGATAGGGGAAGCTAAATAAAGAGGGGCTAGCGCTCCTCTAAAACTCCCTGACTAGTCTAGAGCATGAGAGTCAAAGAGAGGCGAAGCCTCTCTTATATAACAGTTTCCCCCTCTCCTTATTAAGGAGAGGGGATTAAGGGGGTGAGGTTAATAAACAACCTTCAACTCCAAAAAGGGGCTGGTTTTTTTGGTATTGACCTTACCTCAGCCGAGGCTAAGCCTAGCGCCTGCCTCGGGCTAGATAGAGGGCTACACCTTACATATTCTGGTTTTCTATATCAAGATTCGGATATCCTGGAGATGGTGAGCCGGCATGAGTTCGAGTTGGTAGCTATTGATGCCCCGATTAGCCTACCTGCCGGGCTGTGCTGCCTGGAAGAGAGCTGCTCCTGCCAGCCACAGGCTGGGGTTAAGGGCAGGAGTTGTGAGCGGGAGCTGGCTCGGCTAGGCATCCCGTGTTATTTCACCACCAAGAAATCTATTATCAAGGCTATGGTTTACCGAGGCATTAGGCTTAAGACTGAGCTTGAATCTATGGGTTACGTGGTTATTGAGGTCTATCCCTATGCCAGTAAGGTTCGTCTCTTTGGCAAGGGTCTTCCGGCTAAATCAAAACCAGCTGGCTTGGCCTTTTTGAAGCAGCATATCAGCCATTTGTTGCCCGATATTGCTCCCTATATAGATGGGTTCAACCACCATCTTTGCGATGCGGCTATAGCTGCTTACACTGCCTATTTGCACTATCAGGGTAAAACAGAGCTATGTGGTGAACCTGGGGAGGGAGCTATCTGTCTGCCCGTTGTTGACAGGATGGCTTATGCTGGCTAAAATAAATACGGTGATATGGGGTTGTTTTTCAGCTTCCCTCAAAATAAGCGACCGACGTATTATGGCCGAGGTAAAGAGAAAGGGATGATGCTATGTGACTAATGTAGTAGCTGGTGAGGGTGAAAGGTTTGAGAGTTTGCTCAAACGGTTTGGCAAAAAGGTGCAGCAGGATGGTATTCTTTCTGAGGCACGCCGTCGAGAGCACTATGAAAAGCCCAGTGTTAAGCGGAAGCGGAAGGAAGCAGCTAAGAAACGTAAGACGGCTAAAGGATTTCGAAGGTAGCCAATATTAGTGGGATTGTTTACCAACCTTACCCTGTTAGATTTCCCTGCGGGCTTAAGCCTTTTGGGGTCGTTAACTTTTCCTTAAAGTGTCGTCTAAATATGAGGTCTATTGTGGAGCCGGAAGTAGAGTTGAAACAAAAGCTAATGGATGACCTTAAGCAGGCGATGAGGGGTGGGGATAAGGTGAGGCGCTCGGTTATCCGATTGGTGATGGCAGCCATTAAAAATGCTGAAATCGCCCGGCAGGCTACTTTGGATGATACCGGCATCCTTGGCATCATCGCCAAGGAGGTCAGGCAGCGGCACGAGAGTATCGAAGCCTTTAGGTTGGGGAACCGCCCCGACTTAGTGGCTCAAGAAGAGGCAGAGCTGGCTATCCTAAACCAGTATTTACCGCAGCAGATGACTCGGGAAGAGATTATTGTAGCTGCTCGCCGGGTTATTGAGGAAGTAGGAGCACAGGGACTTGGCGACAAGGGAAAGGTTATGCCTAAGCTTATTGCTCAACTTAAAGGCAGAGCCGACGGTCGGGAGATAAATGCGGTAGTAACCGAACTGCTTACTTCATGAGCCTATCAGTAATAATATTTCAGAATGCCTTAGATTAAGGTAGTGAATTACCGATCGCCTTGACTATTATGATATAATCGTGGTGTATACAAGGGAAACAAAAAAAGGGGTGTCCTGTGATGGAGAAATTGGAAAGAGAGTTTAAATATTACGTGGAACATCAAGACGAACTTGTTGAAAAGTACAATGGAAAATTCGTTGTAATAAAGGATTGCAAGGTGATAGCTGCGTTTGATTCAGAATTAGAAGCTATTGAAAATACTGCGGAACAGTATGAATTGGGCACCTTCTTGGTCCAAAAGTGCGAGCCTGGTAGCGAAAGCTATACCCAGACATACCACTCAAGAGTAGCATTGGCATAAGGCATTTTCAATGCGAAGACGTACGCAGTCTTTTACCACAACATCTACGGGTATAACTCGCATACTACAAAATGAAGTTCACATTTCCAAGGCGTTTGACCCCTCATCTGCCCCCAAACCCATAAGCCCACAAAAAGTCGGTGCTAAGAAGTTCATGGCTATCTGGGATACTGGTGCAACAGGTACAGTAATTTCCCAAAAGGTTATCGATGATTGTGGATTAAAACCTATCGGCATGACCCGGGTAAATACTGCTAGTGACAAGGGAATACTGACTACAGTATACTTTGCCAGTATTATTCTACCAAACAAGGTTATTATTCCCCAATTAAGGGTGACCAGGGGCACCATAGTTGGTGACGCTGAAGTTCTAGTAGGAATGGATATAATAAGCCATGGTGATTTTGCGGTAACTAACTATGGTGACAAAACAGTGTTTTCATTCAGAATGCCATCTATTGAATGTATAGATTTTGTAAAACAAAAACCATCCGTCACAGCACCCCAGATTTCAAAACCTTCACCCAAAGTCGGTAGAAATGACCCTTGTCCATGTGGTAGTGGCAAAAAGTATAAAAAGTGCTGCGGTAGATAAACAAAATATATATTCTATGCGGTTAAACCCTCTCCCCTTGTCCTAACCCCTTTCCCTAACAAATAACCCGCCTCAAGGAATTTCAATAGCTGTTACTCGGAGTTTTTGTTATAATATATTTGCGGAATAACAGCAGGCTTGGTATTTTATAAAATGGAGGTGGGTTATGCCAATTGACAAGCGAATTTTAGATGAAGTTGCGCTAAGTCAGCAGGAGTATGAACTTATCGTCCATAGGTTGGGTCGAGAGCCTACTATCGTGGAGATAGGTATGATAGGCTCGCTGTGGAGTGAGCACTGTGGCTATAAACACTCTAAGCCCTTATTTAAGATGTTCCCCCCACGTAGTAAGAAGGTTTTAGCCGAGTTGGGGACAGAAAACGCCGGTGTGGTGGATATTGGTGATGGTCTGGCTGTGGTGATGAAGATTGAGTCGCATAATCACCCGTCGGCGATTGAACCCTACCACGGGGCAGCCAGCGGGTTGGGGGGTGTGGCCAGGGATATTCTGACCATGGGGGCTCGTCCTATCGCCGGTATTGATTCCTTGCGTTTTGGTTCGTTAGCTGATTCCCGTACCCAATATCTGTTTAGTAATGCAGTGGCTGGTTTTACTGACTACGGGAATAAACTTGGTGTCCCCAATATGGCTGGAGAGTCCTATTTTTCCAGTTCGTATGCAACCAATCCATTGGTTAATGCTATGTGTGTGGGAATCGTGGAGGTTAAGAAGTTAGTTCGGGCTAGAGCTAGCGGTGTCGGCAACCTGCTGATGATAGTCGGTGCTGAAACGGGACGTGATGGAGTTCACGGCGCCTCGGGGCTGGCATCAAGAACCTTTGAGGCTGAGCCTGAGCCTAGTACTGCGGTTCAAGCCAGCGACCCGGCTCTGGAAAAGCGGCTAATTGAGGCCTGCCTGGAGCTGGCTGACACTGATTGGATTGTCGGTATGCAGGATTTAGGCGCTGCCGGCTTAACCTCCTCTTCAGTTGAGATGGCGGCTAGAGCCGGCAACGGGATGGAGCTTGATGTGCTCAAGGTGCCTCGTCGGGAGGCAGGGATAACCCCCTATGAGATTATGCTCTCGGAAACCCAGGAGCGGATGCTAGTAATTGTCAAGGAGGGGTATCAGGATAAGGTGGCAGACCTGTTCCAACGCTGGGGGCTTCGCTGCGACATTATCGGCAGGGTTACTGACGATGGGCTGGCTAGGGTTAAAGAGGGTAGTGGGGTGGTAGCCGAAGCGCCAGTGAAGCTACTCACCGAGCCGCCGATGTATAGTTATCGGGTGAGTAAACCGGCATGGCTAAGACGAGTCCAGTCCCTTGACCTGAAAGCTATTCCCGACCTGACCCCAGAAAAAGCCAATTCGGTTTTCCTACAGTTGCTGGCATCAGCCAACATTTGTAGTCGGGGCTGGGTATTTGAGCACGCCGACTATGCCAACCAGGCCGATGTTGTTGTTCCGCCAGGTGGTGATGCTGGGGTATTACGGTTAAAGGGTGGCAGGAAGGGTCTTGCCTTCACCGTGGATGGAAATGGGCGCTACTGTTATCTTGACCCCTATGCCGGTGCGGCTATAGCTGTGGCTGAGGCAGCCCGAAATCTGGTATGCACCGGAGCCAGACCCTTGGCGGTTACCGATTGCCTTAACCTGGGCAACCCGGAGAAAAAGGACGTTTACTACCAGCTTAAAGAGTGCATTCGTGGCATCAGTAGAGCCTGCCGCCGATTAAATATCCCGGTAATCAGTGGCAATGTTAGCCTGTATAATGAGGGTAGGGAAGGGGCTATCTATCCGACGCCAATATGTGGCATGGTTGGTCTCATTGAGGATATAAGCCAGCGGTGCGACATGGGTTTTGTTGGTGAGGGTGACCAGGTATTCTTGCTGGGTAGCGGCTTTGATGGTGGGGGGTTGGGGGGTAGTGAGTACCTTGAGCTGGTTCACGGCTCGGTTAGGGGCAGACCCTATATTGACCTTGACCTGGAGAAGAGGGTGCAGTCTTGTTGCTTGAAGGCTATCAGACAGGGGGTTATTAGGTCAGCGCATGATTGCTCTGATGGTGGTCTGGCTATTACCTTGGCTGAGTGCTGCCTAGCTGGAGGCGTTGGTTTTAAGGGGGAGAGGTGGCAGTTTGACGGTAGGCTAGATGCTGCCTTGTTTGGCGAAGTACAGTCAAGGATTATTGTTTCAGTAAGACCGGAGAAGGTCAAACAGTTAGAGGGAATGGCAGCTGCCAACCGAGTGCCGGTAATCAAATTAGGGGTAGCCGGTGGTAAAAGGTTTGCTATCGCCCCCCATATAGACCTGCCTCTGGAGCAGATTGAACCAGTGTGGCGAGAGAGCTTGACTAAGATATTAAGCAAGGTTTAAATAGCGTCGTTTATTTCCAGCACTTGTTTAGCAGTCGCTTGTTTATATCTATTACTTTATCGGTTACTTTCCTTAACTGCAGGGAAGTTCGCTCTTTGCCAAATAGGGCCACTTCTAAGTTCTTCCCGTTATCCTTTACCGCCTGGATGGCACCGACAAAGTCATTGTCGCCAGCAACCAGGATAGCCACATCATAATTGTTCTTAAAACTATGAGTTATCATATCGGTAGCTAATTGTATATCAACTCCTTTTTCAAAGGGCGGGCTATTCGGCCAATTGTTATAAACCAAACGCCCTAGACGCAGTTCACAGTATGGTATGGCGGTTATACTGGCGAGGAATTTTCCCTGGTCACGGTATCGCTCTGGCTCTTCCCTTTGTCCCACCCTGGCATTATAGTAATAGATTCTTATCAGTCGGCGCTTTTCCAGGAGCTTACTGGCAAACTTGCCCATATCTATGTCAGTCCTCTTAAAAAAATTCTTAAGGGAATGGTATAGGTTGCTACCATCAATAAATATCATTACCCTATCTGTGCTATCTACCATGCCTTACTTTCCTCCTTATGTGGATTTATCTCCGCGCATTGGTTCCTTCTTGGTTGATTCAAGTACCCTTTCGAGTATTTCCTCTGCCGTTATATGTGTCTTGACACGACCTTCAAAGTCAATACTACCGCTTGAGCAGGTTGCGGTGAAGTAATCACGCCCAGCTAGCCTCTTTCTTGAAAGTTTATGATACAACCACTGCGCAACTAAGCCACTCGGAATCCCCCCAAGCCAACCGAGCAGCACTGAGAACCAATTAAGTTCCATCTTTACTCTTCTTATGCTGGTGGAGGGTGGAAGCCGATTGTTGGTTTAGCAGGCTCGGCGGCTTCGGTCAGTTTACCAAACTTGGACTCGTATTTTCCCAGGTTTTCTCTGAGCGCAGAGACCATCCGTTTCATATGGCCTGGGCTAATAACAACCCGTGCCGTTACCGAAGCCGCAGGAGGCATGACCATCATGAAATCTAGAACAAACTCCTCCTTGCTATGAGCAACGATCATGTTATTAGCATACACCCCACCCCTCAGATTTTCAGGAAAGACGACCTTTAGTTCTTTCTTGGCCGGCTGTTCACTCATACTTTCCCTCCTCCTTCTAGTTTATTTAGACCTTATAATTTTAGCACTTAGTATACCCGCAGCTGGGGCAGATGAAGCAGCCTTCTTGATAGACGAGCAGGTTGCCGCAGTCAGGGCACTGCCCGGCTAGGTTTTTGACCAAGCCGTAGTCCCCAGGCTTGGGCTCATTATCGCCACCGCCTATATGTTTTTCCAGTACGCTGGCAATGGCATCGGCGCAGGACAGCACCGCCTTGCCCTCTTCCCAGGCGATGGATGGACAGCGGATGCCGCGGAGCTGTCTTACCACCTTGGCAACATCTACCCCAGACCGCAGCGCCAGGGAAATAAGTCGACAGGTGGCTTCAAGCTGGGCTGAGGCACAGCCGCCAGCCTTACCCAGGGTAGAGAAGACCTCGCATATTCCCCGCTCATCAGCGTTCACGGTTACATAGATATAGCCGCAGCCGGTGGTGACCCTTTCGGTTACCCCGGTGGTTAGCTTTGCCCTCTTTCTCGGGGTAAGTCCAGCACCTTCAACCGTCTCCACCTGAGCAGTGCTTAACGGTTGTGCCTCACGGCTCCTATCCCGGTAAATGGTTATCCCCTTTAGTCCTGCTTCATAAGCCATCATATATACCTTGGCTATGTCTTCTTCCGAAGCCTCTTGGGGGAAGTTGACCGTTTTGGAAACAGCGTTGTCAGTCGACTTCTGGAAGGCGGCCTGCATCTTGACATGCCATTCTGGGCTTGTTTCGTGGGCAGTGACAAATAGCCGTTTGATACTGTCAGGAATGTTTTCCACAGTGTGGAGTCGGGTACCGGAGGCTAGCTGTTGCATAAGCTCTTCAGAGTAGACGCCTTCACTCTTAGCTACTTCCTCAAAATAGGGGTTTACCTCCACTAGTTGGGCGCCATCTAGGATATTCCTTACATAGCTCAGGGCGAAGAGGGGCTCAATGCCGCTGGAGCAACCAGCTATTATGCTCAGGGTGCCGGTGGGGGCGATGGTGGTGCAGGCGGCGTTTCTCACCCTGAGACCATCGGGGATGTCATAGATACTGCCTTTAAAGGCGGGGAAGACGCCACGCTCCTTGGCTAATTCTACTGAGGCTTTACCTGACTCCTCATTTATAAATTGCATAACATCGGAGGCAATTTGTAGCGCCTCTTCTGAGTCATAAGGGATGCCTAGCTTGATTAACATATCAGCAAACCCCATCACGCCCAGTCCTATTTTCCTGGACTTCTTGGTCATATCATCTATTTCGGGTAGGGGGAACTTATTGACATCAATGACGTTATCCAAAAACCTAACGGCAATCCTCACCGTTCGAGCTAGCTTAGCATCATCAATCTCGATAGACCCGTTTGTGTTGCGCAGCATCTTGGCTAGGTTGATAGAGCCCAGATTGCATGACTCATAGGGGAGCAGGGGCTGCTCGCCGCAGGGGTTGGTGCTCTCAATCTTGCCCATGTGTGGGGTAGGATTATCCTGATTTATTCGGTCAATAAAGACAATGCCCGGGTCGCCTGTTTTCCACGCCATAGCCACTATCTTGTCGAATACCTCTTTGGCATTGAGCTTACCCGCTACCTCTTTAGCCCGTGGATTTACCAGATTATAGTCGGTGCCAGCCTTGACTGCCTCCATGAATTCGGTGGTTACGGCTACCGAGAGGTTAAAGTTAGTCAAGGCAGTAGGGTCATCCTTAGCTATTATGAAGTTCATAATGTCAGGGTGGTCAACATTAAGGATAGCCATGTTGGCTCCACGGCGCATCCCTCCTTGTTTTATGACATCGGTGGCGGTATCGAAGGCTCGCATGAAGGAGACCGGACCACTGGCTACGCCTCCGGTAGAGCCGACTCTATCCTTTTCTGGTCTTAGTCTAGAGAAGGAAAACCCGGTTCCGCCACCGCTTTTGTGGATAAGGGCAGTATACTTTACGGCATCAAATATAGACTCCATTGAATCGTCAACGGGCAGGACGAAGCAGGCAGACAGTTGCCCTAACTCCCTCCCCGCATTCATCAAAGTCGGCGAGTTCGGCAGGAACTCTAGATTAGTCATTAGCTGGTAGAATTCCTCTTCTCTAGCCTTAGTATCTGCCTTAGGGTCGTGGATAAGCTCGGCGGAGGCAATAGCCTGTGCCACTCGGCGGAACATCTCCTCCGGTGTCTCAATAACCTGTCCTTGGCTATCTTTCTTTAGATACCTTCTTTCCAAAACACGAAGGGCATTCTCACTAAGGTTGATGCCGGTGGCGGGTTTGACCTTTGGCTTGGCCATAGTAGGTACTTCCATCTTGGGTTGAACCTCCTCTAGTTTAACTGGCGCTTCAGCAGCTAACATTTCCCTAACCATAGCTTGGATCTCAGCCCCACTGGGCAACTGTTTCTGGCTTCGGTGAGATTTGGGCACTAGCTCTTCCATTCCAGGAAAGGGCTGTTCCTTCTCAGGTAACGGTCTCCATTTTCCCAGACGTTCAATCACCTGACCAGTGAGCTGCTCAATTTGATGTCTATCAGACATGCCCATAGACTCAGCAGCGGCAAAGACAGCCCGGGCAATCCGTGTTCGATCGACTGGGGTTGATTGTTTGTTTGGTGACTCACTAGCTGAGTTCATTTGCGACTCCGATGACTCTTGACTGGTGTCACTAGTGGCTCAGTTGGGAGTAGGGGCAGTTGACTAGTAGGGCGAGATACTTCGGCTTGACTACTAACTAGGGTGTCTACCTCTTGTTTTAGTGCCGTGATATCAGCAAACTCCCGGTAGACGCTGGCAAAACGGATATAGGCAATATAATCCAGGCTCTTTAATCGCTCCATTACCATATCACCAATGACAGCGCTGAGCACCTCTGACCTGCCCAGGTGATAAACCTCAGCCTCAATATCTTCAACCATCTTATCCACGGTGCCGGTGGGTAGTGGGCGTTTTTCGCAGGCTTTACGAATACCAGTTAGTAGCTTGTTCCGACTAAATTCCTCACGCCTCTCGTCTTTCTTAATCACAAAAAGGCTTGCTGGTTGTAGTCGCTCATAGGTTGTAAAGCGAGAGCTACAGCTTAAGCATTCACGCCGGCGGCGTATGCCCTCGTTTACATCGCGAGAATCTATAACCTTAGAATCGTGGTAACCACAGTAGGGACAATTCACAATAAATCCTCTGCTATATTGTGCAAGAAATTAATAATACCACAATATATAGTATTTGTCAAGTCTTTTCTTTCCTTTAAATTGTTTTGCCGTGCTCCAATTACTTGACTTCTCACTGAACACAAGATATACTGGATAGGGTAAGCAGCAGATACCAGATTTGTTAAGGCTGAGTGCTTTCCCCAGAGAGTCTCAGCTTTAATTGTGCCAAAAA
>Ga0209986_10000540_pt1 | contig 36624 bp, 26 predicted proteins | sample BlataG_FD_183168 | JGI IMG/M metagenome (GOLD analysis project Ga0209986, IMG submission 183168) | Deep subsurface microbial communities from Black Sea to uncover new lineages of life (NeLLi) - Black_00105 metaG (SPAdes) (version 2) | ecosystem: Environmental > Aquatic > Marine > Oceanic >... | reverse complement strand
TTGGCTCTGAAATACCCATCGAGTTCGTCTACTTCCATACCATCCACTCCACAACTTCCTTTGTTACGTTTTACCTGCTTTATAGCTCTTTGCAGGTTCCGTGGCGTTAATACCTGTCTTAAATAGTTCATACTCCATAAATTTTCAGTGCTTCCGTCCATGTGACCGTGTTGATCTGCTAAGCTCACTACTATCATCGCAAAATCAATTGCATCACATAATTTCAGCGTTTAATGTTCAGTCCTTCTTGCCGGCAGTTTCTGTATTTCTCATTGTTGGGTAGGCTAACTAATCACTCGCTCGTAATAGTTACGATTCTACCTTTCTGTTATTACCAAATACAGACTTACAAAACAATACTATGACCTCTGCTGACTTCTCGGCTCATAGAAAACCGAATCTATTCCAAGACCTCCCCCCGGGTAAGATAAAGTCCTTTACCCTCCCTGCAAGTTGGCTACTCACTAAAATTGTCCACCGGACAATTTCTTAACGTTCGTCCCTATGTTGCATCTACATACTGCCAATCAACAGCTTTCTGACTTCGATGTGATGTGTCATCTCATCCTCAGCAGTATGCCTCGTATACGCCTTGCAGAAAATGCCATCCCTGTAATTCCTGTTCGCCTGCCCCGTAGCTTTCTTTGATCACCGAAGCTTTTGCGAAGGTGATAGCGTATTGGAGTCAGTACCGGACTTTGTAGTCCCGCTTCCCTACCCGACCGTCCCGATAACTATCTGGAGGCGGGCTTCGGTGCTTGGGCCACCCCAAACCACCTTGCAGCTTACTAATCGGCTTCACCAACTCGCCGATAAGGGACTTTCACCCCCTGGATAAAATTGGTATCTTTGATACCTGTGCTCATGCTGGGCACATTAAAAGAAACAGAGATGCAAGACTATTGATTAATAACCGAACAGGTTTTAAATATGAAAATTATTAAAATTGCAACAATGTTGATTATAAGCATTTTGCTATCAATCAACCATTCAAATGCTCAATGCAATATCCCTAATCCTGACTTTGAAAACTGGGGAACAACATATCCTGTGGATTGGACACCGTTCCATCCTTCCGACAGTAGTGCAATAGTTCAAACTTCTGACAGCTATTCTGGAAGCTATGCTGTTAAATTTGATACTGCATCTTCTTTCATCGGGTTAAAATCATCGGGATATATATACAATCAATTGAAATCTCAAATATTAGCGGACAAATTGTAGAGACACAAAATTTTGTGTTTCTACAAGACAAAACTGTTGATTTAAGCAACCAGCCAAAAGGAATTTATTTTATTAAAGTAACATCTGAAAAAGGTGTAGCGGTTGAAAAAGTGGTATTGGAATAGGCTATCAGGTCGATAAGGCTTTCAGGTAAGCTAACATGACAAAATGTGCATGATTTTACTCTGGAATGCAATTTGAATAGTACATAACAGGGTATAAATTAAAAAAAACTGACATGCAATTAGATAAATTTACAATAAAATCCCAGGAGGCAATACAAAAGGCGCAACAATTGGCAATGGAAGCTGAAAACCAAGCAATAGAATGCGGTCATCTGTTGAAAGGAATATTAGAGGTCGATGAAAATGTGCTGCCTTTTTTGTTTAAAAAATTGGCAATTAATGCGCAAAACTTAACACTAGCTTTAAACCAAATACTTAAAAGCTATCCCAAAGTTTCCGGCGGGCAGGTGTATTTGTCGAATACAGCTAATCAGGCTTTAGTGAAGGCGCAACAACAAATTAAAGAGTTTGGGGATGAATATGTTTCATTGGAACATTTACTATTAGGTTTAATGAAGGTTAAGGATAACGTATCCGGTTTATTAACGGATAGCGGATTAAACGAAAAAGACATCAGGGCTGCTATTAATGAATTACGCAAAGGAGAAAGAGTCACCAGTCAAAGTGCAGAGGATAATTACAATTCATTGGAAAAATATGCTGTTAACCTGAATGAAAAAGCAAAATCAGGTAAGCTAGACCCGGTTATTGGTCGTGATGATGAAATACGGCGGGTACTTCAAATATTAGCGCGAAGAACAAAAAACAACCCTATTCTGGTTGGAGAACCCGGAGTTGGCAAAACTGCTATTGCCGAAGGAATTGCTTTTCGGATCGTAAATGGAGATGCACCTGAGGACATGTTGAAAAAGAATATTTTCTCTCTGGATATGGGAGCTTTAATAGCCGGGGCTAAATATAAAGGTGAATTTGAAGAGCGATTAAAATCCGTCGTGAAAGAAGTTGTGAATTCCGAAGGTAAAATCATTATGTTTATTGACGAAATACATACTTTAGTTGGTGCCGGAGGTGGTGGCGAGGGAGCAATGGATGCCGCAAACATTTTAAAACCTGCCCTGTCACGTGGCGAACTAAGGGCTATTGGAGCAACAACCCTGAATGAATACCAAAAGTACTTTGAAAAAGATAAAGCCCTGGAAAGACGATTCCAGAAAGTATTTATTGATGAGCCTACAGAAGAAGATGCTATCTCTATTCTTCGTGGAATTAAAGAACGATATGAAAGTTATCATAAAATTAGAATCAGGGACGAAGCAATTGTCGCTGCTGTGCAACTGTCTGTTCGTTATATTTCAGACAGATATTTGCCAGACAAGGCTATAGATTTAGTAGATGAAGCTTCTGCCCGTTTGAGGTTAGAAGCAAACTCTAAACCCGAAGAAATAGATACACTCGACCGAAAAATTCAACAATTAATTATTGAAAAGGAAGCATTTAAAAGAGAAAAAGATAAAACAAGAGTTGACCAAATTAAAAATCAATTAGCTAATCTGGAAGATGAGAGAAAACAACTAATGGCTTTATGGGAAGATGAAAAACATGTGGTAGAAAATATCCAGAAAATAAAAGAGCAAATAGAGAATTATAAATATGAGGCAGAAAAAGCTGAGAGAGATGGCGACCTGGCAAAAGTTGCAGAAATAAGATACGGTCTTTTACCCAAAGCCGATGAATCATTAAAAGAAACCATTGAAAAACTTAAAGAATATGAGCGGGAAGGAAAAAGGCTTGTGCGCGAGGAGATAATTGCGGAAGATATTGCCGAGATAGTTTCACGATGGACAGGCATTCCTGTTATCCGGATGCTCCAAAGCGAAAAAGAAAAACTTTTACTAATCGAAAATGAATTGCATAAGCGTGTAGTTGGACAAGATGAAGCTATTCATGCTGTAGCATCGGCAATCAGGCGTAGCCGTACCGGTTTATCTGATGAGCATAAGCCGGTTGGGTCATTTTTATTTTTAGGAACAACAGGAGTGGGTAAAACTGAACTTGCAAAAGCTTTGGCAGAATACTTGTTCAACGATGAAAACCTATTGACACATATTGACATGAGTGAATACCAGGAACGACACGCTATTTCACGTCTTATTGGTGCACCTCCCGGATATATTGGTTATGACGAAGGGGGACAACTAACCGAAGCGGTTAGAAGAAAACCTTATTCAGTTGTGTTATTGGATGAGATTGAGAAAGCACATCCTGATACTTTTAATATTCTGTTGCAGGTATTAGAGGACGGAAGGCTAACGGATAACAAAGGACGTATTGCCAACTTTAAAAACACCATCATAATAATGACTTCAAATATCGGGTCTGATATTATACGGGATAATTTTGAGAAATTAAATGAATCAAATTCGGAAGAGATTATTGAAAGCACAAAGAATCAGGTTTTTGACATACTCAAACATAGTGTCAGGCCGGAATTTTTAAATCGTATTGATGAGTTGATCATGTTTAAACCTTTGAGTAAAGAGAATATTGAAGGAATTATACGGATTCAGTTAAATAATCTTCTGCGCCTGCTTAAAAAACAGAATATTACTTTCAATATCACCAACAATTGTATAGAATATCTAAAAAACAAAGGATATAATATTCAATTTGGAGCAAGACCACTTAAAAGACTAATTCAGAAAGAAATAATGGATAAAATATCCATAGCGATGCTTGAGGATGTTGTAAAACCGGATTCACATATTAGAATTGATATTGATAACAATGAAATTACTATACGTGAACCAGTAAATGAAGAAGAAAAAATAGAATTTCATCTTTCAGATTCCACCATATACTTACAATCATGAACAAAACACATTCCAAAAAAAAGCAAGCATTAACCAATAACTGGAACAGGCGTGAATTCATCAGCGGATGTGCTGCATGTGCCGCCGGAATTACAATCCTGCCCTCCTTTGGTATTTCCGGATTTCGAAATTCTTTACTTTTCGCTCCCGGAAACGACAAAAAAGCCCAGGTGAAACTTATTTTTGCCCATCCTTCACCCGAAGGGCCTATCTGGCCAAATATCGGATATGATTTTGAAGGACGTATCAGTGAAATAAAAAATACATTAAACCAAAAATGTCCCGGAATTGAATTTCATCCGGTAGTTGCAATGAATGGCTCAGAAGAGAAAGCAAATGAAATACTGAATACCGGTCAGGAATTCGATGGATATATAGTTTACCTGGTAGGCTGTCTTTGGGGTAACCTAACGGAAACCATAGCTGCCTCCGGGAAACCCACCATAATCATTGATGATTTATTTGCAGGTTCCGGGGAATTCTTAACAAGTTATGCCAGGGTAAAGAAACAGGGTTATAAAGTCACCGGGGTCTCCTCCTCTAATTTCGACGATGTGGTTGAAGCCGTAAATTGTTTTGATTGCTTGAAAAAGCTAAAGAATTCAACCGTCCTGGTGGTAGGTAGCAAGGCAGATGATAAATTCCGGGAAGTATTTGGTACAAAGATGAAAGATATTTCATTCGAAGAAATGAATGAAACCTATAAAAAGGTTAAACCTGAAATGGCAACAAAGGTTGCCGGTAAGTGGATTAGTGAAGCAGCGAAGGTTATTGAACCTTCTCGTGAAGAAATTGAAAAAGCAGCAACCATCTACCTGGCTATGAAAGATTTAATGCAACAATACAATGCACATGCCATTACCATTAACTGCCTGGGTGGTATTTATTCTGGTAAATTGGTTGAAGCTTATCCTTGTCTGGGATTTATGCAACTTGACAATGATGGCTTTGTGGGAGCCTGTGAAGCCGACCAATATTCAACCTTAACAAAGTTAATAATGACATACCTCATCGGACGGCCAGGGTTTATTTCTGACCCGGTTATCGATACATCGAAGAACCGGATTATTTATGCCCACTGTATTGCTTCTACAAAGGTTTTTGGACCTGAAGGTCCTTCCAATCCATACCATATCAGGGATCATTCAGAGGACCGTAAGGGAGCTTGTAACCGTTCGATTATGCCTCTTGGAGAGATGACTACAACAATCAAATTTGACCCTCACAAAAAGCAAGTGATCTTTCACCAGGGAAAAACAGTTGAAAATGTTGATGAAGACAAAGCCTGCCGGACTAAATTAGCTGTCGAGGTAAAGGGTGATATTTATAAATTATTTAATTACTGGGATGAATGGGGCTGGCATCGCGTTACTTTCTTTGGCGATCATAAACAATCGGTATATCACATTGCTTCACTACTTGGATTTGAAGTGATTGAGGAAGCGTAATCACAGGATAATAGCATATTTAGCTTTGAAGTATTAAACATAGATTTTCACGGAATTAGAGATACGTACTTATGAATCCAAAAAATTTCTTTTTACAACCCTCTACGATTGCACAAAAGCAATATGAAGCTTTACGAATGTTTTTTGTGGGTAATGTTCCCGCAAAAGAAGTTGCTGATAAATTCAGATATACCTATCGAGGATTTACTACTATCGTTAGTGACTTCAGGAAAAGGCTAAAGTCACAGGCTCCTGAGACATTATTTTTTCAAGAACTGAAAAAAGGAAGAAAACGGCCTGATTATATTAGTGGTGTAGAAAATATTGTCATCCAATTAAGAAAGCAATATTATTCTGTAGGAGACATAAAAGTTGTTCTTGACGGAAAGGGCTATCAGGTGTCAGAGCGTACTATCTACAACATTATTTCAGAAGAAGGTTTTAGCCGCCTGCCCCGTCGCTTTAAATCGACAAAACTAAAGCTGGAAAAGCCTAATATTATTGCACCTAAGAGTCGGACGATAAACTTTGATACAGAAGATTTTAAAAGTTCATCGGTTGGTATTTTATGTTTGCTTCCCAAAGATATGGCATAAGAGAACTTATAGAATGCTCCCGGTATCCTGAGACAGGAAGTATAAAAAAATTGAGTTCTATTTTAGCATTTGTAGCATTAAAATCATCCAATGTAAGGCGCTATACCGTTGATGATTTGTGGTGCATGGACATGGGATATCTAGTAATTACTAAGGAGTTTTTGAATGATCTCAGGGTATTTTTTAGGTTCAGAATATACTGTTTGCTTTTCATCTTTTTAATATGTCTTTCAATTCCCATTGCCTGCTTGTATGATGAACACTGAATTTCTAAGAATATTTGCCAATCATCTGCAGAGTAGGTAAACTTAGACTTTCCATAATGACCTGACAGATGAAGTTTTAATCTGTCTTTAACTGAATTTGAGGTGGAACCTGTATAAAATTTGTTAAATGAAGGGCTAAATAATATGTAGCAAAAATAATTCATAACAAAAGAGGCTGCTTTATAAACAGCCTCATGTTTTAGTGGTGCCACGCGGAATCGAACCACGGACACCAGGATTTTCAGTCCTGTGCTCTACCGACTGAGCTATGGCACCAAACATCATAAAAATATTCCAATGATCTTATGACTTTTTAGTCCTGTGCTCTACCTCCCGATAGCTATCGGGAGAGCTATGGCACCGCCCGATTTTGGCGCGTCAAATTTAGACAAAATATTGATATCATAAAAATAATTATTTGTTTCTTTTCGTACCTTTGTGCAGATATTTCTGTCATGAACTACCATACATTTACCCTCCCAAACGGAATAAAACTTATTCATAAACATTCACCTTCCTCTGTAGCCTATTGTGGACTCCTGATCCATACCGGTTCGAGGGATGAGCGACCGGAGGAGCACGGCATGGCTCATTTTATTGAACATGTCATGTTTAAGGGGACAAAAAAGAGAAAGGCATATCACATTCTCAGCCGGCTGGAGGACGTAGGCGGGGAACTCAATGCTTACACAACAAAGGAAGAAACCTGTATATACGCCTCTTTCCTTAAAAATGACTATGAACGTACCGTTGAGCTCATCCGGGATATTGTTTTCAATTCCACCTTCCCTGAGAAAGAACTCAACAGAGAAAAGGAAGTAATAATCGATGAAATTAACGCCTGCCAGGATAATCCTGCTGAGCTGATATTCGATGATTTCGAAGAGCTCATCTTTCAGGATAACCCGATAGGCAGAAATATCCTGGGGCATCCGGGAACCATCCGGAATTTTACAAAAAACCATATCCATTCGTTCATCAGAGGCAATTACCATACCAACCAGATGGTATTTTGCTCGGTAGGCGATATTCCCACAAAAAGAATAAAAAATTTATTCGAGAGATATTTTTCGGATATACTATCCAATACCAGACAAAAATCAATGATAAAATTCGAATCTTACCAGCCCGGGAAAAAGACTGTCCGAAAAAACACCTTCCAGTCTCACTGCATAATCGGAAACATTGCTTATAATGTAAAGGACCAGAGGCGAACAGGACTCTACCTATTGAATAACATTTTAGGCGGACAAGGTTTGAATTCCCGCCTAAACCTTGCCTTGCGGGAAAAAAACGGATATGCTTATAATGTTGAATCCAATTATTCCCCATACTTCGATACGGGTGTATTAAGCATTTATTTTGGCACCGATAAGGAAAATATAAATAAAAGTATACGGCTTGCCTGCAGGGAATTTGACAGACTGAAAAACAAAAGGCTGGGAATCTTGCAAATGTCAAGGGCAAAGCGGCAGATGATCGGACAGCTTGCAAGATCGGCCGAAAGCAACGAAAACGTCATGCTCAACATGGCAAAAAGTTACTTAATTTACGACAAGGTTGATTCTGCTGAAGAGGTCAACAGAAAAATTGAAGCAGTAACCACCTCACAATTATTGGATATCGCGAATGATATACTGGATACTAAAATGCTTTCCACCTTAATATTTCAATAAACTTAAACCTTAGATTTTGATTCTTTCCAAAGATCATCCATTTCCCCTGTTATTTCCTTAATCCTGATAGCATTGATCTCTTTCGAGACTGTTGTGAGACTCATCATAATGGTTTTGTATTCGGGATACTTGTGGTATTTTTCCCTCATGGCATACATAATGCTCAACACCGCTTTCTGAAGTTGTTCACTTGTTTCAAAGTCTTTTAATGGTTTTTCTTCCATAACTCTAATTTTTAATTATCTGGAAATTACAAAATTATCTTGTGAAATTGAGGTCGCAAAAGTAATAATTTTTAAATTAACACAAATATTGACTTTTTCAATCCCGCTGGAGGAGACCCTTAGGGTTTTTTAACAAAATCATGGTATAATTTTTGTTTACAATTCAATGGAATTGTTATCATGACATCATCTTTAACCATTAAATATACTGAATTATGAGAACTATATATAATCCACTAATTTTCATCACAATCTTAAGTATTAGTTTTGTTTCAAAAGCTCAGAAAACCGATCTGCTGGAACAAAAGTTGGAAATGCTTGAAGAAGATTATTCTGAAATTTTTATTCCTAAGACCAGAACCAGCGCTTCATATCAAAATGTTATTGAGACCCAGGATTCCATTACCGGTACAATTAAATCCTCAGCCCGGTTCTTCAGCGATATGGACAATTTGAGTTCAGTTATGGAAATGATACCTGCCGAAACAAAGGTGCAGGTCCTGGAAGAAACAGGAGATTACTACCTCATCCGGCATGACAGCATATATGGCTTTGTTTACAAATCGAAGGTTTCAGTACCGGAGCCAAAATATGCCATTTCACCCGGAACAAATGAGCCTTTTGATGAAGAAATAGATGATCAGGGCGAAAGGCAACAACACAGATACGCATATTTGCGTGAAAAATACGGTAAAGAAATAGCCGATAAGCTATACTCCAATAAGATCTGGAGGGGCATGACAACCAAAATGGTACTGGATAGCTGGGGAAGACCGAAGAAAATAAACCGTTATATAAATCCCGGGAACGTGAACGAAGAATGGTATTACCCCACAACTTATCTGTTCTTCGTGGATGGCACCCTGGAAGACTGGGAGATTATTCAATAAAAATCGTATTTTTAACATTCATAATTAATGGTTTAGGGAATTATTTTTGCTCTTACATCAAAATGCAACTGAGATACATGAGCTTGAAATGGAAAAACAGAGAGATATCCTTGAAAATACATTCCTTGAATGGAAAGGAAAAAATCCACAGGCTGATGATATTCTGATATTAGGAGTGAAAATATAAGCCATCCGAGAGTAGTCGTCTGACCACTTCGAGTGGTCTGACGACTATATCTTTGTCAGCAAAGCATGTAATTGCAATATCCGCTAAGCGGATTTAACATGATATTATGCCTTCTGATCAATTGAACCTCTGGGAAAACCAAATAGAAGATAAATGGCTTCCATTTGCAGTGGCCCGGGAATTTGCCAGGTCACTCAACTTATATTATAAAGAAGATTGGGAAGATTATGTTAAAGGCATAATCAAGGATAAGCTCCCGCTGCCGGAGGATATTCCTGAGAATCCGGAAAAAATTTTTAAATATGTTGGCTGGAAAAATTGGAAAGACTGGTTAATCGATCCTAAACTTCAAAAACAATATACACTATTCTTTGAAGCCCGGGAATTTGTCAGATGTCTCCGGTTAAAAAATAAAAACCACTGGTATGAATACATAAATCAGGAGAATCCCATTCATTTAAAATTCAATTTATGTATTCCTGAAAGGCCAAATCTTGAATATCAAAATAAGGGATGGCAGGATTGGAACGATTGGTTCGGGAAAAATATTGAGTTTAGAGATTTTTCTTCAACAAGAAAATTTGTCAGAAGTTTGAAATTAAAATCCGTATCTGGCTGGAAAATCTATTGCAAAGGCAAGTCGGAAAAGTTTGGCAAAAAACCTAAAAACATTTTCGCATATCCTGAAATTGCCTATAAAAATAAAGGATGGGAAAGCTGGGAAGACTGGCTGGGTATTGACTTGTTTATGAAGGATAAAAAAGAAACGATCAGCGACCTGCCGGAAGGGGCACTACAATGCCGATGTACGGGTTTAATACCTGATTGTACGGTGTGCGACGGGAAAGGATACTATTTCCCCTAATAAGTCGTCTGACCACTTGAAGTGGTCAGACGACTATATCTTTGTCAGCAAAGCATGTAATTGTTTCCTTTCCTCCCCGGAAAGGGGCATTAATGGCTTCCGGGCAGGTCCGCCGTATAAACCGATATAGTCCATAGCTTCCTTCAATGCCGGAACCCCCCATTGCCTGGTAACGGCTGTATTCAATTCCATAATTTTCGATTGCAGATCCCCGGATCTTTCCTTCTCTCCGGAACAAAAAGCATGGTACAGGTTGATGCATTGTTGGGGGACAATATTTGCAAGAGCCAGAATTCCCCCAACAGCCCCTGCAGACAAAGCCGGGAGCAGAAACCCTGCCGACCCTGCCAAAACCTGAAATTCACTATCTGGTAAATCCATAACGGTTCCCATTTTAACAAGATTTCCACCTGAATCCTTAAGTCCAATAATATTCTCATGCCCGGAAAGTGAAATAATGATTTCCGGATTCAGATCGATACCTGTATTGGCTGGCATATTGTATATCAATAATGGTATTGGTGAAGCATCCGCAACCGAAAAATAATGGTTTTCCAAAACCTTACGGGTCATCAGTTTTTTATAATAAAAAGGATTCAGCACAAGCGCTGCATCAGCCCCGATCCGTGCTGCCTCCTTTGTAAGTTCTATGGTTTCCCGGGTGGACTGGCAACCCGTACCCGCCAGCATGATCTTATCACCGGGAATTACAGCACGGGCAGATTCAAGAACTTCCAGCCTTTCCTTTTGCGATAGCATCACCATTTCTCCATTCGAACCAAGCAGCAAATAACCTCTCAGATCAAACTGATTCCAGTAATTAAAATTTTCTTTCAGTTTATCGGTGGATAGATTGCCTTCTGTATCAAATGGAGTGGGAACAGCAGGTATTATTCCGTTTAGTTTTAACATAATACAGCGTATAAAAACAGTAAAGGTAGTAAAAGTCGTCAGACCACTCCAAGTGGTCAGACGACTAAGGAAGACCCTTAGGGTTTTTCAAAACCCTAAGGGTCCTATGGGGGTGCATCATAACCTTCAAATATATCATCCCTCCAAAGGAGAGTGCCTTTGGCCCTGATGCAACCGCCAGCTGGCCCTGTGAAATTGATAAAACCGAAGTGTATTTCACGGGGCGGGCATTAAAATAATAGGAGATTAACAATTAAGTCTAACGAGATTGCCCGAATCATGTACAACCGGAATATTTAATAGTATTTTTTCTACTAACCACCACATTTTTATGTTATACAACATATTTTATGGATAATATTAATAAAAAATTTGCCTTTGGCATGAATGTGGTGTAAATTTACCATATAGTAAATAAATACCACACTTAATAACCATTAAGCCATGAAAACCTTTGGAGTATTCGTAAAAGAAAAACGAATTGAGAAAAAAATAACATTAAGGAAATTTTGTAGGCAAGCGGAATTAGATCCAAGCAATTGGAGTAAAATTGAACGTAAGCTGCTTCAACCTCCGAAAAGCAGATTTGTGCTGGAAATAATTGCAAAAATTTTAAAGATGAAAAAGGGTAGTGAAGAATATAATACTCTCTTTGATTTAGCAGCAATTTCATTTGTTCCAAAAGATTTAATAGAAGATGAAAAGGTATTAGAGAAACTTCCTGTTTTTTTCAGAACTGTTCGAGGTGAACCACCTACTCGTGAGGAACTTGAGGAACTTATTAATATAATAAGAGAAGGATAAGTAATTTTAACATGAAACCAAATAGATATACCTGGCCTGAAATAAGAAAACTTGCTGAAGATTTCAGAGCAATATATGCAGACCCACCGGATAAAATACCGGTTCCTATAGAAGAAATTATCGAATTTGGTCTTGGTTTAGAGATCGTTCCAAAAGACAGACTAAAATCGACAATTGATGTCGATGGTTTTTTGTCAAATGATTTGAAAACCATTTACATTGATGGTAAAATTTATAGTGACGAGAGGTATTCAAACCGATTGAGATTTACACTTGCCCATGAGGTCGCTCATTATATATTACATGAAGAAATAATTAAAAAATCTCAATTCAGAACAATTGAGGATTGGATTCATTTTAGAGAAGAAATGTCAGAAGAAGACTTAAACTGGTTTGAACAACAAGCTTATGAATTTGCCGGTAGACTTTTAATACCTAAAGAGCATTTGATAAAAGCCCTTGAAGAACAACGAGAAAAAATTGAAACATTCAAAAGTCTTGTTTCTAATGATAATGATGAAAGAATTATTGATACAATTTCTAATGTTATATGTGGCAAATTCGGAGTATCCTCAAATGTAATTTACAGGAGAATACGAAGTGAAAAACTTTGGGATGAACTTAAATTTTGAAATTAAGAGTTATTTCCCAAATTAAAATATTACGTCAATCATCCTTGTATTCGCAACATTTTGCAATTCAAATTTTAGGATTAATCAAATATCCCAAATTTCTATAGAACGACCCATAAACCGATCCATAACAACAAGAAAGCCCCATATAAAGATGCTTATTTGAATAAAAGACGTCAGACCACTCCAAGTGGTCCGACGACTAAGGAAGACCCTTAGGGTTTTTATGCCACAGGCATCCCTTCGGGAAAAACCCTAAGGGTCTAATGGAGGGGTATCATAACCTTCAAATATATCATCCCTCCAAAGGAGAGTGCCTTTGGCCCTGACGAATCAGCCAGGCGGACGAAATCAGGAACCGAAGACCGTAGGGATGAGCTCAGCGAAGCTAATCCACGAAACCCGGAACTCGGAACACTGAAACTTTACCCTCGGCAACCACAGGGAGTCGAATGTTCGAAACACGAAACCATGAACCAGAAATAAAAAAGCCGGTTAAAACCGGCTTTTTTTGTACCCGGAGCGGGACTTGAACCCGCACAGCCAAAAATGGCCACTGGATTTTAAGTCCAGCGCGTCTACCAGTTCCGCCACCCGGGCAGAAATTTCAAGTAAAAAGACAAAAGTAAAAAGATAAAAGTAAAAAGACAAAAGTAAAAAGATAAAAGTAATGCCAAAGGCATACCTACGGGAAAAGTATTATGATAATAAACAAAAGCCACTTCCGTTGCTGAATTTCTTCATTTACATGGTCCTCCCTGGAGCAAGCTCCGGTCGTACCCTGTAAATGAAGAAAGACCGCTATCGCGGCCTTTTTTTTGTTGAGCGGAAAACGGGACTCGAACCCGCGACCCCGACCTTGGCAAGGTCGTGCTCTACCAACTGAGCTATTTCCGCCTGATAATTTATGCGTGCAAAAATAAGATATTTTTGTGAGATTTAAATAAATTACTTCAAATGTTTCTTAATCTCATTGAGTTTGTTCAGCGCCTCAACCGGGGTTAGATTATTAATGTCAATATCCAGCAATTCGTCCCTGATCTGTTTTAATACCGGATCATCCAGCTGGAAAAAACTTAATTGCAATCCTTCACGGTGATAAGCCAGGTCGGAAACGGATTTGGATAAATCTTGTTTCATGTGTGATTGTTCCAGTTCTTTCAGAATTTCATTAGCCCGGTTTACCACACTTTTTGGCATTCCTGCCATCTGTGCAACATGAATGCCAAAACTATGCTCGCTGCCACCATGCTTAAGTTTTCTGAGAAAAATAATCTTGTTGTTTATTTCTTTTATGGATACGTTATAATTTTTCACCCTGGAAAAAGAAGCTTCCATCTCATTCAATTCATGATAATGGGTCGCAAAGAGGGTTTTGGCACTGGCAACCGGGTGTTCGTGGATAAATTCCACCATTGCCCAGGCTATGGAAATTCCATCATATGTACTGGTACCCCGGCCGATTTCATCCAGGAGTAACAGGCTTCGTGGCGAAAGATTATTCAAAATACTCGCAGCTTCATTCATTTCAACCATAAAGGTCGATTCTCCACGGGAAATATTATCAGATGCTCCCACCCTGGTGAAGATCTTGTCGACAATCCCAATCTGTGCCGACTCTGCCGGCACGTAGCTCCCAATTTGCGTCAGCAGGACAATCAACGCGGTTTGGCGCAACAACGCTGATTTCCCCGACATATTAGGCCCTGTAAGAATAATGATCTGCTGCTTTTTATTGTCGAGGTAAACATCATTGGGAATATAGCTCTCATCGATGGGAAGTTGTTTCTCAATCACCGGATGACGACCTTGTTTTATATCGATTATATCCGAATCGGTAAGAACAGGCCGGACATATTTGTTTTCAATCGCCAGGGTTGCAAAGGACAGGAGGCAATCAAGCCTTGCAATTATGGAGGCATTCAGTTGAATAGCCGGAATATAATCGATTAAACTCAAAACCAGATCATTGAACAGGTTTGTCTCAAGTTCAAGGATCTTTTCTTCCGCTCCCAATATTTTGGTTTCATACTCCTTCAGTTCTTCCGTAATATATCGTTCTGCACTGACCAGGGTTTGTTTCCTGATCCATTCATCAGGAACTTTATCCTTATGTGTATTCCTTACTTCGATATAATAACCAAATACATTGTTAAAGCCAACTTTGAGTGAAGGTATTCCGGTTCGTTCAATTTCACGTTGTTGCAGTTGCACCAGGTAATCTTTTCCGGAATACAGGATTTCACGTAATTCGTCCAGTTCCTTTGATGCTCCTTCGGCAAAAACATGACCTTTATTTACCTGAATTGGCGGATCAGGATTGATTTCCTTCTCTATCTTTTCCCTTATGCTTTCACACAGTGTCAGCTGTTCGCCAATCTTCTTAAGTGGTTGCAATTTGCTTTCGGCACATGCCTTTTTTATGGGCTCAAGGGCGTACAAGGCACGTTTTAATTGTACAATCTCACGGGGGTTTATCCGGCTAAGTGCAACTTTCGAGATGATCCTTTCCAGATCACCGATCAACTTAACCTGGCTAATAATACTTTCTCTGAATTCCGGATTTTTACAAAAAAATTCTACGATATCAAGCCGGTCGTTTATGGGCTGAATGTCTTTCAGTGGCAACGATATCCACCGTTTCAACATCCGGGCTCCCATTGGTGAGATGGTTTGGTCGACAATTTCTATTAAGGTTCTGGCACCCTCGTTTAATGAAAAGAAGAGTTCCAGATTCCGGATGGTAAATTTGTCTAACCATACATATCGATCCTCCTCAATCCGGCTTATTCTTGTAATGTGTTGCAAATGATCATGTTGAGTAATGTCAAGATATTGCAAAATGGCTCCGGCAGCGATTATTCCATACTGAAGTCCTTGTACTCCAAACCCTTTTAATGAAGATGTTTCAAAATGTTTTAATAACCGGTCTTGTGCCGATTGCCCGGTAAATATCCAGTCATCCAGTTTATAGGTATAGAATTTTGTCCCAAAAATTTCCAGGAATTCCTTCTGCCGGCTTTTCTCCAATAATACTTCTTTGGGTTGGAAATTGTTCAGCAACTGATCTACATATTCAAAACTTCCCTCTGCCGTTAAAAATTCGCCGGTGGAAATGTCCAGGAAAGCAACTCCCGCAATTTTTTTATCAATGTAAACACCGGCAACAAAATTATTCTCCTTGTGATTTAAAACATTATCATTAAGCGAAACACCCGGAGTGACCAATTCGGTAATACCCCGTTTTACAATTTTCTTTGTCAGACTGGGATCTTCCAGTTGTTCACAGATAGCGACCCTCTGACCTGCCCTGACTAACTTTGGTAAATACGTATCGATAGCATGATACGGGAACCCTGCAAGTTCGACAAATGATGCAACGCCATTGGCTCGACGGGTAAGTGTTATACCAAGAATTTCGGAGGCTTTTATGGCATCCTCCCCAAAGGTTTCATAAAAATCTCCTACCCTGAAAAGCAATATAGCATCCGGATGTTTGGCCTTGATGCTGTTGTACTGCTTCATCAAAGGGGTATTGGCATATTTTGTTTTATTGGTCAATTTGATTTTAATGCAAAAGAGCCGTTTTCAATCTTTTTTTATTATAATTCTTATACCATAGTTGAGAAATTCTGATAAATCATTCGTTTGTATAAGAATGGGTGTAACAAAGATACGACTATTCCTATGGGGATAAAAGGATAGTTTATTTCTTGTTAAAAAAAAAGAGACCCTTAGGGTTTTCCCAAACTCTAAGGGTCTCTTTTAAAATACAGCTTACTAAACCGTACTTTGATTAAAGTTTTTCACCAATGCCGGTTTTGGATAATCCTTATATATCTGTTCTGATTTTGCAATTTCCTCCTCCGGAAGGGCAAAGTTTTTCAGTTCACCTGCAAAGTATTTCTCATACGAGCCCATGTCCATTAAACCATGACCGCTAAAGTTAACGAGGATCACCTTCTCCTTCCCCTCCTCGCCGGCTTTTTTCGCCTCATCAACCAGATATGCCAATGCATGATTCGTTTCAGGGGCAGGGATGATTCCCTCTGTCCGTGCAAAAAGGACCCCGGCTTCATAAGCATCAAGCTGTGTAACTGCTTTGGGCGTTATTAAACCGTCATTAATCAACTGACTAATTGTAGGCGCCATTCCATGATACCTTAATCCTCCCGCATGAATAGGAGGAGGTATGAAGCCATGTCCAAGGCTGTACATGGCAAGGAGTGGTGTGTATTTTGCTTCATCCCCATGGTCGTAAACATACGGCGCCTTTGTCATGGTCGGACAAGCAGTCGGTTCAACCGGATAAATTTCAATCTGTTTCCCATTGATCTTATCATAAATAAAAGGATAAGACAGGCCTGCAAAATTGCTGCCACCGCCGGCACAACCGATGATAACATCCGGAAAATCCCCAACCTTTTCAAGCTGTTTTTTTGCTTCCAAACCGATTATGGTTTGATGAAGCATTACATGGTTTAAAACGCTTCCAAGAGAATATCTGGTGGTTCCTGATGTGTCCGTTACGGCTGTCTCAATGGCTTCACTAATTGCGATTCCAAGACTTCCCGGTGTATCAGGATATTTTTCCAGGACAGCCCTGCCGGCATTGGTACGGTTGCTCGGACTGGAATAGCATTTACCTCCCCAGGACTGCATCATGGTTTTACGGTACGGTTTCTGTTCGAAACTCACCTTAACCATATATACTTCGCATTCAAGATCGAACTGATTACAAGCAAATGCCAAAGCACTGCCCCATTGTCCGGCGCCGGTTTCGGTCACCAGCTTTTTAATTCCGAATACCTTATTGTAATATGCCTGAGCGACGGCGGTATTTGGCTTGTGGCTTCCTGGAGGGCTAACGCTTTCATTTTTTAAATAAATTTTTGCCGGAGTGTTCAGCGCTTTTTCTAAATTGAAAGCCCTTATCATCGGTGTCGGTCTCCAAATCGAATATACTTCGAGAATCTCTTCAGGGATATCAATCCACCGTTCAGTACTCACTTCCTGCTCTATCAGGTTCATGGGAAAAACGGGAGCAAGTGAATCCGGACCGATTGGTTTGCCATCCGGTCCTATTGGCGGATTCATTTTAATCTCAGCCAATATATTAAACCATTGTCTGGGAATTTCTTGTGCTTTAAGGGTGATTGTTTTTTGTTTCATTTTTTTTTGTTTAAAGAGTTTAACTTATTTTAATTTCATTATAAATTTTCTTATCGCCATCGAAAGATGACTCTTCGCCACCAATGTATTAACTGTTCATTCATAACATTCAATTTTTAGTGTAAAAAAAACCGCTGGAGAAATTCCAGCGGTTTTTAAATCTTGCTATTTATTGTTAAACAAAAATGATTACCGGACTAAATCTCTCCCTATGAAAAAAATCAATCGCCACCACCAGCTCATGTACAATCCGTAAATCATTTTTGTAAGTGTTATCGTTTAATTTTCTTTTGAACTTGTAAAGGAAATAAAAAAAATTAGAAAAAAAAATATTAATTACTAATTAGTTGAAACAAATCGTTTAATTATAAGCTCAAGTTGCAGTCGATCATATTGGAATATTGGATCCCGATAGCTATCGGGAGGAATATTTCATAAAGTTATGATGTACGAAATCGTACATGCATAGTTCATTTCCGAACAATTATAAAAAATCAATCTTAATATGAAAAACAGATAAAGAACTAAATAGTAAAAGATTAGAGATTTTGGCACAAAATATGTCTTGAATTCGAAGGCATTCATACTTTTTACAATATCAACAAATATTTAAAGTAAGTTTTCACGTAGTGAAATTAAGACGTTCTTTCACAACAATATATCAAAAAACAACCCCCGATTTCGTACAAACCGGGGGTTGAGGTCAACATCTTCTCCCTACCGGCGAGATAAAAAGCAGGATGTTGATAGAGTGCAGGTAGCTTCCGGGCAACCGGAGTTACCTGCATTTCGAAAAAGACCACGAACCAGGGAATTATGGGAACGGGAATTCCTCCGGGTTGAATAAATTTCAGCGGAGTAGAATTGCTGTATCCATATGATTATGTTAACTCTATTATTAACCTAAAATTTCTTTATATGAAAAACAAAGTAAGTATTCTTCTTACGATTCTGTTCCTTTGGGGCTGGCAAATCACACTGTCCCAAGAGAGAATAATTACCGGTACAATTACCGCTGATGATGATGGCTCAACTTTACCTGGCGTATCGGTAGTTGTTAAAGGTACAACCACCGGGACTATTACAAATCTGGATGGCCAATATTCAATTAATGTACCGGTTGATGGAGAAATCCTTGTGTTTTCATTTGTTGGAATGAAAACCGTTGAACTCCCTATTGAAAGCAATACTATTCTTGACCTTGTGATGGAACCCGATGTTCTGGGTCTGGAAGAGGTAGTTGTTACTGCGGCTGGTATCCGGCGCGAGAAAAAAGCGTTGGGCTATTCGGTGGAAAGTGTTGATGGATCTCAATTGCAGCAAGTTGCAGAACCTGATGCATTAAGGGCCCTACAGGGGAAAATACCTGGAGTTAATATTACCAGTTCCAGTGGTGCACCGGGAAGTTCTACACGCATAACTATCAGGGGTAGTTCTTCTCTACTCGGTAATAACCAGCCATTGTTTGTTGTCAATGGTATCCCGTTTGATAATAGCAGCAATAGTTTATTTTCCGGATTAGGGGATGGTTCTGCATATGGTAGCAGAATTGGAGATCTTGATCCGAATAACATTGAATCAATTAATGTGCTTAAAGGCGCAGCTGCTGCGGCATTATATGGTTCGAGAGCAGCAAACGGGGTTGTGATAGTAACAACAAAATCAGGCAGCGCCACTGCTTCTGCAAAAGGTATGGAAATCACCTATAATGGTTCTTTTGGAATAGAAAAAATTGCCAATCTTCCCGAATACCAAAACACGTACGGAACTGGTACGAATTTCAATTATGCGCAGGCAAATGGTTCCTGGGGAGCGCCTTTTATTGGCGCCAGACCTTATGCTACAACCGATTCCATTGCACACTGGTTCGACGGACGCACCGGAATGGAAGACTATTGGGGAACCAGCGTTCCCTACCGAGCCTACCCGGATAACGTAAAGAACTTGTTTAAGACCGGAGTTATTGTTGATAACTCATTGACTATAAGTGGCGGAGGTGAGAATTCAGCTGTTTCTATGACTGTATCACATGTAAATAGCGACGGATATGTGCCCACAACAAATTATACAAGAACTAATGTTAGTGTTGGGGGACAGACCCAATTGGCTAACGGATTCAATGTTGGCGGTTCGGTTTCGTACGTCAGAAGTGGTCAAAAAGCTGTACAAAGTGGTGTGGGAGCATTGGGAAACACTAATCAATCAGCCTTTGCCAGAGCTTTATATTTAGGAAGAAACTGGGATGTACATGGTCAAGTGTACCAGAATCCTGTTACTCTTGGAAGCGAATTCATGGTTGGAAGAGGGCAGGCAGATAATCCACTATGGTCGTATGAAAATGCCGGATTTATCTCAAATACAGACAGGGTGACTGCGAACGTGGATCTCGGATACGATGTAACGGATTGGCTGAATTTCAGTTACAAAATAGGTGTCGACTCCTATAATGACAGGCAGAAAGATTTCATCAGGCCTGGATCCACCGGAGCACAGGGCCTGGGAAGAGTAACATTATATGATGTATCATGGGAAGAAATCGAATCAAGCTTCCTGATAACCTTTAATAAGTATTTCGGTGATTGGAATTTAAGAGCAATTGCCGGGAATAATGTGAACCAGAGAACAAGAGATGCACAGGCAATTCAAGGATCCAGCTATGTTGTTTTTGATATTGATGACCTGGACAACACAAATGCTGTGGTTCCTTTTGGTGGATCATATTCACAAAGTAGGATTTTTGGTATTTTTGGCGACATCAGCCTTGGCTACAAAGGATGGGCTTATCTGGGCCTTACAGGAAGGAATGACTGGTCATCCACATTGCCAAAAGAAAACAGAAGTTACTTCTATCCGGCTGTAACCGGATCTATTATACTTACCGATGCACTAAATATAGAATCTGATCTTTTAAATTTTCTAAAACTGAGAGCAGCGTGGTCGCAGGTCGGTAACGATACAGATCCGTATTTGATTAGACCCGTATACCTGATAAACAATTTCTATGGCACAACACCCAGACCAACAGCAGAACTACCTTTCACACCAACAAGCGGTTCAACATCAGCCGGTGCATCGCTCAGTAACCAGGAAAGAGATCCGAATCTAAAACCTGAACGGACAGATGAGATTGAATTTGGAGTGGATGTATTTACTCTTAATAGCAAATTTGGTATTAACTTCACATATTACAAAAGGACTGCCAAAGACCAGATTGCACCTGTTTCGCTTCCTGTAAGTACAGGCTTCAGCCAGTTGCTCACTAACTTCGGGAAGGTGGAAAATGAAGGTGTGGAATTTGGAGTTCATATTACTCCTTTTGAAACTTCATCAGGGTTCCGTTGGAACATCTTTGGAACCTTCACACATAATAAAAACCTGATTCTTGAGCTGGCTGACGGAGTAGATGAAATTACCATATTGGGTTCAAATGTTGCTGCTCAATCAAACTATTTTGCCGGCCAAGTGTCATCTGTATTAAGGCCGGGGCAGGAATACGGATTGTTGAAAGGATCGGTGGACATGAGAGATCAGGATGGAAATCTGCTGATTGACCCTTCGAATGGACAAATGATTCGCGATCCGAATCCTGCTATTATTGGTAATCCGAATCCGGATTTTATTGTCGGGGTTACGAATACATTTTCATTTAAGGGTATTCGACTTTCTGCAGTTTTTGACTGGAAAGAAGGAGGAGATCTTTATTCCAACACCGTGTTGTCCATGCTGGGAAGGGGCGTTACCAAATTTAACGAAGAAAGGGAAATGATGAAAATTATCCCAGGAGTATACGGTGACCCGAATACATACGAACCTTTAATGGATGGTGAAGGAAACAAGATACAGAATACCACCATGGTAGAAACCAATACCCTGTTTTTCGGGGAGACATTTGCCATTAATGCAGCGAATGAATGGTCTGTGTTTGATGCAACGGTTTACCGGTTAAGAGAAGTAGCCATAGCTTATGACCTGCCAACTTCATTACTTGAAAAAACACCATTTGGCAGAGCATCTATCTCCCTTATTGGCAGGAACCTGTGGTTTTATGCTCCGCATTTTCCAAAACACACGAATTACGATCCGGAGATCAATCAATACGGCAATTCCAATGTTCAAGGCATAGAATACAGCACAACACCTTCTACCAGAAGGTTTACACTCAATATTAGCTTAACATTTTAATCCTGAAAAATGATGAAAAAGATGAAAATAAAATATTTTATATCAGTTCTGCTTTCATTGGTACTTGTTCTGTTTTCCGGTTGTGAAGATTTCCTCGATATCAATGATGATCCAAACAATCCGACGGATGTTCCTATAAGTCAATTATTAAGCACCGTTGAAGTGGATATGGCAGGTTCGATGGGAGCATCAGTAGGAGGTTTATCAGGATACACTTCTGCAATGGTACACCAAATGTTCCAGAGAGGTAATACACATCAGTTCTATGATCTTCAGGGAACGGATTTTGAAGTACAGACCCCCTGGAATATAATGTACTCAAGGCTTTTAACGGACGTACGTCAGATTATTAGTTTGGCTACCGAAGATGAAGGCAATGAAGACTGGCACTATGTGGGAATATCCCAAATCATGAAGGCCTATACATTCAGTGTTCTTGTCGATATCTGGGCAGATGTACCCTTTTCTGAAGCCAATCTCGGATCTGAAGTTCGTATGCCTGTATACGACAATGGCGAAAATATCTATCCGCAATTATTCACCCTGATTGACGAAGGCATAACAAACATTCAGAAAACATCGAACCTTTCGCCAGGTACCGATGACATAATTTACCAGGGAGATCTTAGCCTGTGGATCAAATTCGCCAGGACTCTCAAACTGAAAATGTACAACCAAATAAGACTTGTACAGGATGTTTCAACTGAGATAAATGCCCTTCTGGCTGATGAAAGCCAGTTGATCGGCTCCGGTGATGATTTTGAATTTCCTTATGGCGCTTCACTCGCGCCAATGAACAGAAACCCGGCTTATCAGCAGGAATATACACCCGGCGCAGGATATTATTATATCAACCCTTATTTTTACGAAATCCTGACCGGGCAAAATACTTTTTTCCCGGTAGAAGGAAATCCGTATTTGGGCATTACAGATCCCAGGGTGCCATATTATTTTTATAACCAATTAGCTCCGGGGCAAGCGGCAGAAAATCCGGTTGCATATAGAAACGGAGATTTCCTCTCTATCTATATGTTTTCATACAATATCGATCCGAATGAGGGATTTGACCAGTCTTCTTCGCAGACCATTGCAGGACTTTATCCAATAGGAGGCAGGTACGATGACGGAAACGGTGGAATCTCCAATTTCAATGGTGCTGGTGATACACCGCAACGGATGCTTACTTATTTTTCAAGGTTGTACACACAGGCTGAATTAGCTCTTGCAGGGGTAACCTCTCAGAATGACTCTTTGTTGCTGGCTCAGGCTATACAAGCTTCTTTTGATAAGGTCAATGAGGTAGCATCTGCTGCCGGCGCACCTTCCATTGTTCAAACTGACATCGACACTTACATAAGTTCAATAATGTCGTTATACGCCAGTGCAGATAATGCAGGGAAACTGCAGCATATCATGACACAAAAGTGGATAGCAAGTTTCGGTTTCGGTATCGATGCTTACAATGATTACCGGCGTACCGGATATCCTGTGTTACATGATGGTAATACTGATAACCTTGATATAACGGTGAGGACCAGAGATTTTCCGGTTTCATTTCCATGGAAAACAGCTGACTTGCAAGTCAATAAGAATGCCCCGGCCCAGAAAAACATAACGACGTTCAATGTATTTTGGGATGCTAACTAATAACCTTTAAAATTATAAAGAAATGAAGAACATTAAATATTTATTACTAATTATTGGCATAATTTTAGCCTTTCAATCGTGCGAAGACGAGGAAAAAATACGATTCCCGGAATTTGAGGATGCAGCTAATGTAAGAATACAAATAGATCCGGACTACTCTTCAATCGATGCTTCAGATATAACAAATGCAAAACTAGTATTCTCTGTTTTTTCTGAAAATAAAAACATTGAATCTGTTGTAATTAGTGCTGTTTATTATTCTTTTCAGAATGATTCCACTACGGATCCGGTAGAAATCCTGAGTCTTACCCAATCAGATTTTGATGCTGCTAATGGCGCAATCCGGAACAAGGAATTCACGGCGCAATTTCTGGCTGCACAATTCGGATTGCCCGGCGGATCGAGCGATTTGGGCGGAGGCGACCGGTTTGATTTTTCTAACCTTACAACGTTAACAAATGGTATGGTTTTCCCCGATACGATTTTATCCGAAACACAACATGAAACCGTAAACGTTACGCCAAACATCATCAACAGTTCAGCTACAACAAGTTTTACCGTTGGCTTCACTGCTTATGTTGCATGTCCTGTTCCGGACGGTTTCGCACTGGGTGATTATATGTTTGAACAAATTGCAGGCCCAGCCGACCCATTCTTCGGTAATCCGACCAGGTGGGCAAATGAAGTGGTTACCCTAACACAGGTAAGTCCTATTGAACGCACATTCAATGGGACATATTTTACATTTGATAATGTTGGATTTAACTTCTTGCTGATCTGTGGCAATGTGTTGGTTGGAACAACTGCCTCAGGAATAGGTTGTGGAGGACCAGGTTTAAATTGGACAGGTGCCACACCACCCGGCACTTATGATGAGCTCGATGATAGTGTTATCCTTATAGAAATTATGGAAAATGTGGACGGTGGATGTGGATTGCCGGCTGCAGAGCCAATGACTTTGATACTTACAAAAATCAATTAATTATCGTTTTTTCGTGCAAATTAAAATTAAACACTATTAGATATGAAAAAAGTTAAATACTTAATATTTACAACAGTTATCTTAACACTGTTGGGCTCCTGTGTTGATAACTACCAGGATGCTAATCCGCCAAGACCCAAAGACGGGCCTTATTTTACACTGAGTGCGGGCGGAGATGTATTGGAAACCCCCGAAAATGGTAATTTCATTGGCGCTGATCAGACCATTGCTTTTACCCTGCATGTAATTAGCTGCCAGGGAGGCATTGATTCGGTTGGTGTTACGGTTAATGAAGAATATCTCGGTACTGCTGTAGTCAATGAAGCTTCTCTTAGTGCGGTAAAGGGTCAAAACCAGGGTGAAATTACGGTTAACTACACTACTGTATCACAAGTTCTGGAAGAAACCGATCTTGAAATCGATGTAATACTGTACGACGGGCAACAGGAAATAGACTGGTTTGGCAGGACTATAGATTACAGAAAATCAGCAACCGAATCTTATGAAGTTACTTTAGTTGTTTGTACATCTACAGGTCTCGCAGGCGAATACAATTCTGTTGCTAATGGTTATTTTGGTGACGGAAGCGGAGGACCTAATGCAGCTTATTCTGATCTGCAAGCTGAAATCACAATAACGGAGATTCGGCCCGGTTTATACCTTATTGATGATATGACTTTCGGTCTTTACCCTCAGTTGTATGGCGATCAAACAGTACCCGGTCGTGTTGACTTGTGTGGCGATGAGATCAGCGACAAGGGAGATACGGACCATTATGGTGATCCATTTACCATTTCAGGCACATTGAATGATGATGGCACTGTAAACCTTACATGGCAAAATACCTGGGGTGACAGAGGCACGGTTGTATTGACACCCCAGTAATAATTACTAAATCTGATAAAAACTTTATCCTTAATCCCCACCATTCTTAAATGGCGGGGATTTTTTTGATTAAAAGCATTTTTCTTCTATTTTTAATATTCTATATTTGAAAACTTTTGATTAGCTAATTAAATCGATAAACATGAAAAAAGTACTTATCCTGGGAGCCGGAATGGTAGTCAAACCCATTGTAGAGCATTTGCTCGATAAAGGCATACATGTCACCGTAGCTACCCGCACAAAATCCAAAGCCGACACAATGATCAAGGGTCATCCGAACGGAACTTCAATAGCCTGGACGGTCGATGATCAGGAAACACTGGACGGTCTGGTTGCACAGCATGATTTAACGGTTAGTTTACTCCCCTATGCCTATCATGTTATGGTTGCCAAATTGTGTTTAAAGCATAAGAAAAATATGGTAACCACTTCTTATGTTAAACCCGAAATGCAGGCATTGGATAAGGAAGCAAAGAAAGCAGGGATCATCATATTGAATGAAATTGGACTTGATCCGGGTATTGATCATATGTCCGCCATGCGAATTATTGATTATGTTCATAATAAAGACGGTAATATTGATGAATTTTACTCGATTACTGGCGCTCTTCCTGCTCCTGAAGCAGCAGATAATCCGTTTAAATATAAATTTTCATGGAGTCCGAAAGGGGTAGTTTTAGCCGGAAATAATGACGGAAGATATTTGAAAAACGGGGAAGAGGTATATATCCCGACAGAGGATCTGTTTAAAGATATCTTTACCCTGGATTTTCCTCAAATCGGCGAGTTGGATGTCTATCCCAATCGTGATTCGATCGATTATATTGAAATTTATAATATTCCTGAAACAAAAACCATGTACCGTGGAACGTTCAGGAATAAAGGCTGGTGTGAGACGATGGACGCCATGAAAGCTCTGCATTTAATAACCGGCAAAAAAATGAACCTTGAGGGAAAATCATACGCTGATTTTGTCGGAACTTTAATCGGTCACTCTTCGGGTGAGAATATAAAAACAAAGGTTACAGAATACCTTGGGATAGATGTTAATGCCCACGCGATGAAAGCCATGGAATGGCTCGGACTATTTGACGAGAAACCTGTAAACCGAAAAGAAGAATGTCCTTTTGAGGTAACGTCTGATCTGATGATCGATAAAATGATGTTGGATACTGAAGCGCGCGACATGGTCGTAATGCAGCATATTTTTCTTGCAACTTACCCTGACGGAAGTAAGGAAGTAATCAAGTCAAGAATGCTGGATTACGGAACACCCGGTACAAACACATCCGTTGCCAGAACAGTAGCCCTGCCCGCTGCCATTTCCGTTCTGATGATCCTTGAGAATAAAATTACCATCAAGGGTGTATACAGGCCGGTACTTCCGGATATATATAATCCCGTTCTGGATGAACTGGAAAAGATTGATATAAAAATGATCGAGGAATACGGTTTGCCGGAATCCGGAAATATTCCGAGTTGGTAAGTTAGGTCTGTACTTTACGATGCATGATACTAAACCATCTTTCCGGAGGTTCGCAGTTGCACACTTGTTTATCAGCTCCTCTTTTTTCTACTCCCACAGGGATGCCTTCGGCAAATAATTTGACCACTCCGTGGTCATTCTTTTGCTATAAAAAAGGAAACCTGTCCGCCCGCTCAAGGCGGTCTGAAAAACCCCGACAGGGTTTATTCGCTCCCACAATCCAGATTCTTCTGTTTGTTTTTGAAATTTTTTGTTCCATTTTATTTTCCTCCAATTTTATTCTTTAGTTCAATTAATTCATCGCTTAAGGGCTTTGCTGAAAATATCAGCTCAATCGGCAGATCGAAACACTCACTTATTTTAAATGCCAGATCGAGGCTCGGATTATATTCTTCTCTTTCGAGATATCCAATGGTTTGAAAATTTACCCCGATTTTTTCAGCTAGCTCTTTTCTGGAGATGTTTCTTTCTCTTCTTAAAACAGCTATACGGTTATATAATTTTCGTGATTCCATGAGAACAAATAGTATATATACAACTAATATATGCAAATATAATATATTTTATTGTATATTTACAATATTTATTAATATAAATTTGCCCTTTAACCTTTACTAAGTGAACTACAGTATATTACGGAAGAGTGATTTTAACATCCGAACGGATATATCAGGGCTCTTACAAACAAAAGCTATAAATCCAGCGAGCCAAACCTAAGCTTACCAGTATGATACCTTCCCAGCGTGAAATACGCCAGCCTGTACGCATAAAAGCAAGCACCAATAAAACCATAAGCGATAGTAAAATCAAATTTGATTGCACCCCGATATCGACCGGCAGGTTTTTCATGATAGCCGCAAGCCCCAAAACACCAAACATGTTAAATATATCGCTGCCAATCAGATTGCCTACAGAAATGCCGTAATGTCCACGAAGAGCAGCGACTAATGATGTGGCAAATTCTGGTGCGGAAGTACCTGCTGCTACAATAGTAACACCGATAACCCATTCTGAAACACCCATAACCCTCGCCAGATTTATTGCCGATTCCACCATAAAATGCGAACCGCCCATCAACATACCCATGCCTATAAGCAAAAGAAAGGGATCATACCAGAGCAGTTTGCCTGTCTGTATTTCCGCTTCTATCGTCTCTTTTTGCCAGTATAGATAACCTATATAGCCGAATAACAGAGCGAAAAGAATAGTGCCTTCAATGCGACTTAAGACTAAATCCCATAAAAAGACGGTAAGCAGAACCGTGCCTAAAAACAGAAATATGCCATCTCTATAAACTACCTTTTTATTGGTTCCTAAACTACGGATAACCGCCGTACCGCCCAGAATAAAACCAAGATTAAAAATATTCGACCCAACGATATTGCCTACTGAAATATCACTCATTCCACGCAGGGCGGCCAGAATGGTTACGCCGAATTCCGGCGCCGATGTACCCATTGCTACAATAGTCAGGCCAATCACTAAATCAGAAATTCCGAAGTGGCGGGCAATTTTGGCAGAAGAATCCACTAACCAGGCTGCGCCTTTGGCAATAATTAAGATACAAACAATAATGATTACTATATCTTTAATGATTTCCATTAATCATTCCTTATTATTTCGTTATCGATATGTTTTTTTTAAGAATCAAATTTGTGCAGCGTACCGGTTTGGTGCTTTCTAAACTACAGTCTTTATATCAATCTCATGGAACAACCCTCCCGTCTTTGATAGTAAGCATTCTGTCTGCCATTTTAGCCAGGTTAATATCATGTGTAACGATGACAAAAGTCTGATTGTATTTTTCGCGCAGGGTAAAAAATAATTCGTGAAGTTCCTTTTTATTTTGGGTATCGAGGTTACCTGAAGGTTCATCGGCAAGGATAACTTCCGGGTCATTGACCAGGGCACGGGCAACAGCCACTCTTTGTTGTTCTCCGCCGGAAAGTTCGTTTGGTTTATGATCCAGCCTGTTCTCAAGTTTTAAGAAAGTGAGAATTTCATTTGCCCTGGACTCAGCTTTATTCTTTTGAACCCGTGCTACAAAAGCCGGTATGCAAACATTCTCAAGAGCAGTAAATTCCGGCAGAAGGTGATGAAACTGAAAAACAAATCCAATGTTCTGGTTCCGAAACCTTGATAAGGGTTTTTCATTTAACGCATGAACATCAATATTATTAAAAAAAATTCTTCCTGAATCGGGTTTGTCAAGAGTTCCCAGGATCTGCAGAAAGGTTGTTTTACCGGCACCACTGGCACCAACAATAGAAACGATCTCTCCTTTTTTAATCCCGATATTTATTCCTTTTAATACCTGGAGATCCCCGAATGACTTTGTAATATTTTCAGCTTTTATCATAAATATAAGAAAGAATAAACATTTAGTTTTTTATACCATGAGACAACACTTTTGAGGATAAAGAAGAAAAGGAGAAGGGATAAACCAAAACCCGGAAAATTTGAAATTTCATATTTGCCGGGCAAACACCTCCGCGAACCAAAAATTCGCCACTCAGAAGTAAAACAATAAAACCAGCAAGCAAGTATAAAATATTCATTCAGGAAGGTATTTTAAAGAGCGGGCAAAAGTAATTAGAGTTTGTCTGTATACTATTAATGTTCGTTTAATCAATAAATATCAAATTTGTCCGAAGGAGTCCTTCGGACAAATAATCATTTACCCCATGAAATAATGCTTTGCAATTTCACGGGGCAGGTAAATCTCAATTACATAAATCCAAAATAATCAAAAAGTTTTGAACATTGAAAAATTGAGCTTTTGTGATTTATTTATAAAGACAGTTATCTATCAGAGGTCAAATTATTCTTATTCAGAAAAAAATCAATCATCCTTCAATGTGTTTTTCATATCCTTTATATCATTTATAATGTCAGAAGAACTATCGCTGAGTTCTTTTTTAATATCATCGGTTGCTTTTCTGAATTCACTCATTCCTTTTCCCAATCCTTTTGCTATTTCCGGAATTTTCTTAGCGCCAAAAAGTACCAACACCACAACGAGAATAATAAAAATTTCCGCACCGCTAATAAATAATAAATTGTTCATGGTTTACAATATTTAAAATCTTATCCTTAAATAAGAAAATTGTAACTATTCTCCTCCCAAAATGATCCCTCCGGGAGAAGGAGTCCCGTGTACAGTTTTCAAGAGTCTCTTTTGTATTTTCAGTTTAATTGTTATTTGTTATAAGTTATAGGTTATAACTAAAGTTTCGCACCTGATTACAATAAACATAATCCGTTAATAATGAACATTATACCTGTATTATCCGTGCTGTATTTTGTGTTGTTTCGTGTTTTTGTGCTTTGGTGGCAAAATTCATTATTTATTCGGCTTAAATTACATAATTTTTAAACTATAAAGCTGTACATTATTATTAATCAGTGTTTTCATAAGACTGATTAGTTACCCTTTTTTTAATTTGCGAAGCTATGTTCTTATTATGTGAATAAATAAATCATACGAATTTACTAAAGTTGATGCAAATAAAAAAACCCGGCATAAATAAAGATTCGCACCGGGCTCACAATGGTCTTATTCAACCCTATGTTACTCTTTTTCCTTTAAGCGCCCTGGTTGTTTCGGTTTTTCTTATTGTATCATATACAATGGGTGTTGCAATAAAAAGAGAGGAATAAGTACCAACAATAATTCCAATCACTAAAGCAAAAGTAAAGCCACGGATAACTTCACCACCGAAAACAAATACAGCCAATAACACTACAAAAGTACTTAGCGAAGTACTGAAAGTACGGCTTAGTACACTGTTTAAGGCAGTATTTATAATCTCTGTTCTCTCCCTCTTTTTGTATAATCCTATATACTCCCTGATCCGGTCATATATAACAACGGTATCGTTAATGGAATAACCAACCACCATCAATATTGCAGCAATAAAAGCCTGGTCGATTTCAAGCGAGAATGGCATTATGCTGTAAAATAACGAGAAAATGCCCAATACGATCAATGTATCATGAATTAATGCTGCAAGGGCACCCAAACCAAACTGCCAGTTCCTGAACCGAATGAAGATATAAAGGAAGATGACAACCAATGAAAATGTGATAGCCCAAATAGATTGAACCTTTAAATCATCAGCAATCGTAGGCCCAACTTTTTCTGAACTTAACCTTCCGTATGTTTTATTCGGGTTCTGACTGATAAAATCATCAAAAGTATAATCGTCACTGAAATAAGGATTTAACCCGTCAAATATTTTTGCTTCGATGATATTATCAACGTCGGTTCCCGAACTATCAACCCAGAATTTGGTTGAAATCCTAATTTCACTGGACGAACCATGGGTTTTAACTTCCGGTGTTTCTCCTAATACATTTGCTAACGAATTCTGAATATCTACCGTATTAACCGGTTGTTCAAACCGTACAACGTAATTTCGTCCGCCGGTAAAATCAACTCCCTGATTTAAGCCCCTGGTAAACAGAGAAACGATTCCGATCAGGACTATTATTCCCGAAAAAACATAAAAAACTTTTCTCTTTGCAATGAAGTCGATGTTTAGATTCCTGAATGCATTTTCGGTTATTTGAGTAGCAAAACTTAGTTTGGCATTCCTGTTTAAAAACCAGGTAAATATAAGCCTGGTAATGAATATTGCCGAAAACAATGAAGTCAGGATACCAATTACGAGAGTTGTGGCAAAACCCTTGATCGGGCCGGTGCCAAGTACATATAAAATGATAGCTGTTAATAAGGTGGTTACGTTAGCATCGATAATTGCCGAGTAAGCGTTTTTATAACCATCGGCAATAGCCAGTTTAATTCCTTTACCAGCCTTAAATTCCTCCCTGATCCGTTCGTAGATCAGCACGTTAGCATCAACTGAAATACCAATGGTAAGGATTATTCCGGCAATACCCGGCAGGGTAAGGACTGCATTTAAGGATGCCAGTACTCCCATCAGGAAAAACATATTTGCAACCAGGGCAATATCGGCAACAAATCCTGCCCTGTGGCTGTAATAAAAGACCATATACAACAACACGACGACAAATGCAATCACAAATGAATTCAAACCCAATCGTATTGCTTCCTTTCCAAGAGAGGGACCGACAATAGCTTCCTGAATAATTCTGGCAGGCGCAGGAAGTTTTCCGGATTTCAGTTTATTTGCCAGATCCTCAGCTTCCTCTATTGTAAAATCCCCGGTAATCACGGAGCTTCCGTTTTTTATTTCAGTCTGAACCGTAGGTGAAGAATATACATATTCATCCAATACAACTGCAATACTTCGTCCGATATTTTCCCTTGTTAAACGGGCCCAGACCTTTGCACCCTCTCCGTTCATGTTCATATTAACCTGTGCACTGGCACTTGTCTGATCAAACGCCATCCGGGCAGTTGTAATCACATCCCCGTCTAAAGGAGCTTGTTCATCCCTGGTTGTGATCTTTATGGCATGTAATTCAAAAAGTGTTGCAGTCTCATCATATTTATAAGCTTTGCCACTCCAGTAAAACTTTACGTCTCTGGGGAATAATGACCGTATTTGGGGCATATTCAGATAGGTGTTCACCTTTGCTGTATCACGAAAATGTGAATATCCCATCATGCTTCCTGACCGTGGCTGTCCGTCCCGGGTAGTATTCGGGTACAACACTGCAAACAACGGATTTTGCAAATTAAATTGATCGATAGTTTCCGGTTGCTCTTCCGCCTGCGTTGTATCGGCTTCCAGCATTTCAAGCAAAGTGGTTTCTTTCTGAGCGGTATCGGTTTCGGCAACTTCAGCCAGCAATTCACTTCCTTCCTGTGTAATATCCTGTGGTTCTTCAGCTTCTTCACTGGTCTTCGTTGTACTTTCCATCTCCCTGATCCGGTTGTTGGCAGCAATCAAATATTGAAAAATCTCTGGGTTTTCATAAGTCTCCCAGAATTCAAGATTTGCCGTACCCTGTAAGAGATCCCGAACTCTATGCGGATCTTTTATTCCCGGAAGCTCAACCAGTATCCTGCCCTGGGTTTCCAGTTTGGATATATTTGGCTGGGTGACTCCAAACCGGTCAATTCTGCTTCGTAAAATATTAAATGCATTATCCACTGCGCCCTGGGCTTCATTCCGTATTACCGCCAGAACTTCACGATTGGTTGAGTTAAAATCAACCCTGTCTTTTAGTTCCAGCGTTCCAAATATTGCTGCTAACCGGGCATTAGGAGCAATCGCTTCAAAAGCTCGTCCAAATAATGTAATAAAGTCTTCCTGACTATCCCTTTGATATTTTTTTGCCAGGGCAAGCGCCTTTCGAAAGGTTGTGTCGGCGCTATAATTGGATAAGGCCTGAATGATATCTACTACCGATATCTCAAGTATCACGTTCATGCCCCCTTTCAAATCCAATCCAAGATTTAGTTCCTTTTCCTGGCATTTTCTGAATGTATTACCCAGAAAACTCCATTCGCTCTTTCTCAAACTTGCTATGGAATCCAGATAATCAGATTCTTTTCCCATATCGCCTTGTGCATAATGCGCCGCATCCCTTTTAACCTTATAAGTAGCAACCGTGAATGATAACTGATATATACAAACTAAAGCTAAAATAATGGCAAATGCCAGAATGGCTCCCCTGTTTTGCATTGGCATATAGTTTTAATCGATTTAACTTAGGTTTTTTCTTCCAAAATGTCGCGCAAAGGTATTAAATTTTTCTTGGGTTGCTAAGATTTAATTCTTTAAAAAAATCCCCTTTTCAGGGGATTATAAAAATATGATAATAGTATGGATTATTTTCTTAGGCTCTGTTTTAAGATGCTATTGTTTTTAGTGGGATTTAACTTACTCGTCAGACCACTATTGTTGTCGGGCAACTAGCTTAGATTTGAAACATTGCAATTATTTTATGGCTTATGTAAAAAACTAATACATTTTAGTGGTCAGACGAGTAGACTAAAAAAAACACCAACAAGATTATGGAGAATAGCCTTTTCTTAAAACAAATTCATATCATCCAGCACTTTCATAACCGATTTAACTGCTTCGGCTGATTTATAAAGCATTGCCTTTTCATCCTCATTCAGATCAACCTCTATGATCTCTTCAATACCATTTGTACCTAATTTAACAGGAACGCCCAGGTAAATGTCTTTGAGGCCATATTCACCATTCAGGTATGTACAAACAGGTAATATCCTTTTTTGGTCAAATACTATTGATTCAACCATTTGTGCTACTGCTGCTCCGGGGGCATACCAGGCAGATGTACCCATCAATTTAACGATTTCTCCACCACCCATCCTTGTCCTGTCGACAATTTTATCTATGGTTTCTTTATCCAGCAATTCAGTAACAGGAATTCCACTCACACTTGTATACCTCGGTAATGGAACCATTGTGTCACCATGTCCTCCCAGCAACAAGGCTTGAATATCCCTGGGTGATGTATCCAGTGCATTGGCAAGAAAAGCCCTGAATCGTGCAGTATCAAGAATTCCTGCCATGCCAAAAACTTTACTTGATTCTTTTTTGGCGGTAAGGTATGCACAATAGCACATTACATCAAGGGGATTCGCAACCATCAGAATAATGGCATCAGGAGATTGTTCAATCGCCTTTCCGGTAACTTCTTTTACAATTCTCGCGTTTGTTCCAATTAAGTCATCTCGTGACATTCCGGGTTTCCTTGGTATTCCCGAAGTGATAACGATCACACCTGAACCTTTGGTGGCTTCATAGTCATTGGTAACCCCTACAACCCGTGTGTCAAACATATTAACCGGAGATGCTTGCCACATATCCAGACTTTTTCCCTCAGCCATACCTTCGACAATATCAAGTAATACTACCTGTTTTGCCAGACCTTTGTGAGCAATAACATTTGCGCAGGTTGCTCCGACATTTCCTGCTCCTATTACAGTAATTTTCATATCGTTTTAGTTTTAAATGATTTGTAATTTATAATTTGAGCGAAGCTAAAATAATTAAAAATTGCAAGATTTAAAACAACAAGGTTACTTTAATTTACTGTTATTCAACAAGTTTTTCAAAATCAGCTTCCAGGCTTTGATTTCTATCAAAATCAAATAAGGTCAGTCTTCGAACAAAATAATAAGCTGTCCAGTAGTTCCTAAGGGCTGCGATATAACCCCGTTTAGCCACGTCTTTTTCTGAATCAGCAATGTTCAGATCCAGAACATCAATTTTTCCGATAAGGAATCGTTGTTTGGTAACGTCGTAGCGTTTCTGGGCAATAATATCGGCTTTGGTGGCAATTAATAACTGATCATCCTGCATGTTGAACTGGTTTACATTCAGGAATATATTTTGTTCAAAATCGATCTGTGCCTGCCGTACCTGGGTACGGATCATCTCTTCCTGGGACTGGGCCATTTTATACCGGCCTTTCCCCAGACCCCATTCCACAATTGGCAATTCAATCCCAACACTTACCCGTTGTTGTGACAGGGGATCCTTGTATGCTCCGGAAATATCTTCTGCTCTCTGTGTTAACCCATACAAAGCAAACAAATTGGCATTTAATCCTTTCTCGGATCTTGCTTCGGCAACATTCTGTGCAGCCTGCAAAAGTTGCCTTTCCAGGTTTAACAATTCAGGATTATTTTCCCGTGCCTGTTCTATTGCCTTGTTCACTTCTATTTCAAGTTCAGGTATTTGTGCCGGAATGATCAGCTCAAGTTTTACATTCTCATTAAAACCCAGGAAGGATCTGAGCTTGAATTCACTCGCCTGAAGATTAATACCGGCCTGGTTCAGGGCCGTTCCTGCATTTAAAAGGGCAAGCTCCATTTGTAACAATGCATCTTCTGCAATGGTTCCTATATTATAACGGCCCTGTGCAATCAGGAACAGGGTATCTGCATTGGAGTAATTTATCTCGCTAATTTCTTTATTTAGCTGATCGAGGGCAAGGTCAAAGAATAAACCAACTCCTTTAATATTAACCATCTCAACGGCGTCAATGTAGTTTTTCTTTGCTTCTTCGTACCGGATGGGTTCAATTTCCTTTTCCCATCTCAGGCTATTGTAACCATTAATCGGCTGACTAAAGCCAATACTGACCGGAGTTGTGATGTACTGTGTACTTCCATCCCCTCCAAAAATATCGAATCTGCGTAAGTCAGATCGCATGAAGATTCTACCACCTGTCAAGCCAATATTCTGTGAAAGAGACAGTTGTAATTGAGAATTATTTGTGTTTTTTTCAACATAATATTCCTGTTGTGTCTCAAAATCGAACTCTTTTTCAAAAATCCGGTTATATTCCGGCAAGGTAGCGGATAAATTCAAAGAAGGCCGGTATTTTGCCTTAAAGGTTCTGTATTGCCAGTAGTTGCCTCTAAACCTGTGTTTTGCCAGAATAGCGTCCGGCGATTGATCATGGGCCAGTTCCAACACATCCTGTAATGTTAGCCTTTTTAAAGTTTGGGAAAAATCCTGGCGTATATGAATAGAAAAAATCAAACATGTTGTAAAAATTATCAAAATGCCTTTATTCATAATGATTCTGTATGTAAGTATTGTTAAAAATTAGGATTGATAAAAAAAATATTTACTTATTTTAAAAATTGTAACTATTCTGTGTCTTAAGTTTGTAATGTCTAAAATGGCTAATCTCATTATACTTTGCATTTTTAAGTCGGCAATCTTCAGTAG
>Ga0209986_10000539_pt1 | contig 36643 bp, 34 predicted proteins | sample BlataG_FD_183168 | JGI IMG/M metagenome (GOLD analysis project Ga0209986, IMG submission 183168) | Deep subsurface microbial communities from Black Sea to uncover new lineages of life (NeLLi) - Black_00105 metaG (SPAdes) (version 2) | ecosystem: Environmental > Aquatic > Marine > Oceanic >... | reverse complement strand
ATCGCAGGCTGCTTGTGTTGTTCATTCTTTTGAAACAATGCTAAACTCCTCGAGTATTATCGAATGGGTCTATCTTATCCTCATTTTGTTCATTTGAGGAGTCTGGCCACCTTTTTTCAGGGGACTCTTAATTAGAATCTGTAATTCTTTTGTATAGTTACCTGTATAGTTTGTTTTTGAGCCCTTTTTCATTAAAGCTTGGTAACTGCTCACCCTCCCGCAGGTTTAGATGTTATTTTGACTTAGAATCGCGTCTCGACCGGATATTCAAACCAATAAATGCTCTCAGTCGTAACCTGCGGGAGGGTAGGCTGAGTAGTCACAAAGCTTGTTTCATAGCATCGTACAATAATTCCCAAATTTAATAGCCTGGACGTTTATCCCAAAAAGTGTAGTGTTTTGTCACGCTTAAATGATTGAGACTAGCGAGCCATTATTATGGGTACCCATTGTGTGCTAAATGGTAACCAACCGCAAATCGTTATTCTGAATGTGGGTCATGCATCATTGCTGAATCGACGAGCGTCTTGTTGGAGTATTAGTGCGGCTTGAAGGGAGACCCAGCGGTTAGTTTCCTCAACGTCGGCTAGCCCCTGCCATGTGCGCTGGCGGAAGGGGCTGGATCCTCGCCAACGTCCATTGAGCTTACGCCGGGCGATCAGCCACTGCATGGCGGGCTTGACCCCCGAATGGTCTAATGCACCCAACTCAGCCACCACTCGCAGTACAAAGAGGATGTCAGCCTGATAGAAGAGGGGAAAGTTTAGCCGAGACCACAGAGTGTGAACGTGGCCAGAGGTAGGATAATCCGCCTCTACTAGTTGATGGGAGGAGAGCAAGAAGTCCAGCCCTTGGTCTATCGTCGCAACGGAATCAACTGAGCGGTCGCCAGCTGGTAGAATTGCCAACCCCCACAATGATCGGGCGGCGCCCCAGGCGCAAGGAAGTTCATCGTTGTGACGACAGCGCCAACCCTCATCCAGGTCGTCAAGTGCCAGGTAGCGGGCGATGGCCTCCACCCGAGGGTCGTCATTAAAACCGCAGTGAAGGGAGTACCGTAGCAAATTTCCCCAAAAGCATGAAAGGCTGTACTCACCGTTATCCAGTGCTTTGGCAAGTTCGTCCCTGGTAGCGGTCAGCATGTAATCCACACCCCGAACCAGGCGTTTATCAGATCCATCGGCGTTTAACTCCGCCAGCAGCATCATGCTCCAGTGGGTACTGACGTATTTCGGGGTGTAGTAGCTGTGCTCGGGATGCCAATTCCCAGCCTTAGTTTGACCGGATAAAATAGTCGGGACGGAACCGGTTTCCATGATGTCCCGATGTGCGTTTTGAACCTCTGGGTCAGCTTCATCACGCTCCTGTAAATGACTCAAGGTTAGAAACCGAATTGTTGGCGTTTGAGCTTCCAGCAGCCAATCGATAAACGATTCATCGAAGGTCATAATCTTCTCCCGGGAAGGTGTATTTACCGTTCCCTTTCTTCCGCTTGGGCTTTTTTCAATGCAGGCATATTTACATCACAACATAAATTACAAAGCATTAGGTCATAGCTGGGCTTGGTTGGCGGAAGGGATCGAACTCCCGCTCCAATTCACGACGAAATTGCTGTGTGTATAGCCGGTAATAGCGTCCTTTAGCTCGAAGCAGGCTGGCATGAGTACCCATTTCGACAATGCGACCATCATCGATAAATAAGATTCGATCAGCCCGCTTGATGGTCGAGAGGCGATGAGCGATGATAAAGCTAGTGCGGTCGCTCATTAACGTCATCATCCCTCTCTGGATCAAGCTCTCAGTGATGGTATCCACCGAGCTGGTTGCCTCGTCCATAATGAAAATCTCTGGGTCTGCCAGCACAGCTCGGGATAAGCTGATCAATTGTTTCTGACCAACCGAAAGCAGGATACCTCCTTCGCCAACCTGTTCGTCATATCCATTTTCAAGTTCTATGATGAAGTCGTGAGCGCCGGTTATCCTTGCGGCTTGCTCAATCTCCTCGTCCGAGGCGTCTAGTCGACCATAATTGATATTTTCGCCGATCGTGCCGGAAAAGAGGTGTGGGGTCTGCAGCACCATACCTATGCGCGATTGAATCGCATGTAGTGAAAGGGTCATGTAGTCGTGGTTGCCGATGTAGATACTGCCCTGCTTAGGTTCGTAAAACCGGCAAAGTAAATTTACGATTGTTGATTTGCCGCCGCCAGTAGGGCCGACCAGAGCGATGGTTTCTCCTCGCTTCACGGTAAGATTGAAATCGGTCAGCACAGGGTTATCCGGTTCGTAGTGGAAGTTCACGTCCTTGAATATGATGTCTCCCTTGATACTTCCAGGGTCGATCGCACCGGGGCGGTCTCGCACGTCAGGGACTGAGTCGATGAGGGAAAAAACCCGCTCAGCTGAAGCGATGGCATGTTGCATCTCAGCGTAGACTCGAGCCAAATCTTGGACAGGCCAGAGCATGAAAGTAATGTAGCTGATGAAGGCTTGGATGCCGCCGATGGTTAAACTCCCGATCTGGACTTGCAGCCCTCCATACCAGACAACACTCCCTACGGCTAGCGAACTGATGATTTGCACCATTGGTAGGAACAGCGCCGATAACCACGCTGCACGGTAACCTGCTCGATACATCTCGCCAGTTAATCCGCTGAACTCATGCAGGTTCTCCTCTTCTCGGTTGAGGGCTTTGACAACGCGGACCCCAGTGATGTTCTCATTGTAAGCAGCGGTTATCTTAGAGTTGATCTTACGAACCTTGCGGAATTCGATCAGGATCTTCTTCTTAAACTGGGATGCGACCACAATTAACACTGGGATGATCGCCAGCACGATCAGTGCCATCCTCCAATTAATTACCAACATAAACAACAAGGCTGTTCCGATGCTGAAAATCGCCCAGGTCACATCCAAAAGACCCCATGTAGTTAGTTCAGAGATGCGTTGGGAGTCGGAGGTCACCCGAGACATAATCCAACCGACCGGTGTACGGTCGTAATAAGCCAGCGAGAGGTCCTGAAGATGATTGAAGGATTTCTTCCGTAGATCGTATTGAATGCGCTCACCCAAGATGCCGGCTAGGTAGATGAACCCGAAAACGTTTCCGGCTTGAACGATGATCAGCAAGGCGTAAATGACCACAAACCGCACCAATGCCCCACGATCATTGGCCAAGATCCCCTGGTCAATTATCTGCTTACCAAGGAAAGTAAAGTAGGAATCAATCGCGGAGGTCAGAGCGATGGTTAGCAAAAAGCCGACCAACCACTTCCAATGTGGCTTGGCCAGGCCAAGTATCCGGGCTATGATTCGACCGCTAAATTGGGTGGTGAATTCTTCTTCTTCAAATTCAGGCGTTGGCACTAGCGATCTCTTCCTCCAGCGCGTCCTCAATGCGGGTTTGCATATCGTGAATACGCTGGTAGATACCTGACTGAGCTATCAGTTGCTCGTGGGTGCCACGCTGCACAATTTCGCCACCCTCGAGCACCAGGATCAAGTCGGCTTCCATCACACTTTGAATACGGTGAGCAATGATGAAGGTTGTACGTCCTCGCATCAATCGCCGTAAAGCCTGGCGGATGATGCCTTCAGTTTCCATATCCACCGAGGAGGTGGAATCGTCTAAAATGAGTATGCAAGGATCCTTGAGAAGAGCACGGGCGATAGCAATGCGCTGTTTTTGCCCACCAGAGAGCGTCACCCCTTTCTCGCCAACCAACGTATCGTAGCCATCTGGAAACGAGAGAATCGACTCGTGGATGGCTGCTGCGCGAGCTGCGTCCTCAATCTCTTCGCTTGAGACCTCGCGGTTTACCCCATAGATGATATTTTCACGGATTGTGCGAGAGAAGAGGAAGGGCTCTTGCTCGACGATACCGATATGTTGGCGAAGGAATTGGCGTGAGTATGTTCTTAGTTCAATCCCATCCAGCGTCAGGCTACCCGAGGAGTACTCATAGAAGCGGGGCAAGAGGTTGACCAGTGTGGTCTTGCCGGAGCCTGTTGGCCCAAGCAAGGCTATCACCTGTCCTGGTTTGCAATGAAAACTGATTTTCTCCAGGGTAAGATCGCTCTCAGCATAAGCGAAGCAGACATCCTTGAAGATCACTTCTCCACGTAAATCCCCCTTTGGTGCATCAAGGCCAATCTCTATCGGCTCGCGTTCCTGGCGAATGACATCTGAAACTCGGCCATAAGAAACCAGCCCAGTTGACATCTGAACGATCAACCGACCCAGATTGCGCATTGGCCAGATGATCAACACAATCATGCCGCTATAGGCCAGGTAAGTGCCGATGGTTATGGTGCCATTCATTGCCATTAGCGCGCCAATGCCAATACCGGCAAGCATTTGCAGCCCAGCCAGGATATCGGAAATTGGCCAATAAAGGGAATGCATAGTGAGAAAGCGCTTGCCGCGCTGGTATTTTTCCCAATTCTCTCGTTCGAATTTATCCCGCTCATGGGTCTGGCGGGCGAAAGCCTTGACCACCCTCACGCCGGATAAATTTTCTTGAAGCCTTGTCGAAAGAATGGCTTCCTGCTCTTGATACGCCTCATAAATGCTTGAAATTTTACGGAAAAAAAAGAAGGACATAACTACGATCAACGGTACCGCCAGGATGGAAAGCAGAGCCAATTGCTGATTCAAGCTAATGATAGCTGCCAAATTAATAACGAAGAGCAGCAAAATCCTTCCTACCCCAATGGCTTGGTCGGAGAAGAACCGTCGTAAGGCGTCTATGTCTGATGTGGAGCGTTGGATTAATTCACCAGTTGGAGTTCGGTCGTGGTAAGTGAATGAAAGGCGCTGGACGTGGTCAAACAGATAGTTCCTCAGACGCTGTGCTATACCCTCAGCGGTTCGAGCGGCTAGCGTGCCGCTGAGGAATGTGAATCCCCCCTGGATCAACGCCAGACCGAGGAAACCCAAAGCGATCAGAATCAAGGTGGAGATAGATGGAGACTGTCCTAATACATCATCAACGAAATAGCGAAGCAACAGATAAGAGGCAGTTCTGGCAATCGCTCCCAAGCCCAAGCTGAGGGTAGCCGCCAAGTAGATGAAATGGAATCCGGTCATCAATCGCCATAACCCTACCAGGCGGTTGTTGGAGACAATCTGCTTGAGATTGTAGCTGGATCGAGGTTTGATTGATGACAAGATTAGTAAGTCTCCTATTCAGATATAGATTTTACCATCAGCATCACCCAAAGCTTGGAAATAGAGTTACAACCATGAGTGCACTGAAAGAACTACCCTCTAGGAGTGGGGAGGGGTATATGTGGGGGTGCGGGCGAGGCCCGCACCCCCACATATACCAGTCCTCTTCTCGCGGTTGACCTTTTTTCAGTGGAGTAACCATGAGTCTACTGAAAAAACTGCCAAAGGAAGGAGATAAGGTGTAAGTTCCTCTTCTCGTGGTTGTGCTTTTTTCAGTAGGGCCATCATAATTATTACTGAGGGTGGAGGGGTTACTATTGCATGATGATCGGGTTGCCAAGCCTTGAGAACATTCGTATATTCTGGGGATACAAGCCAAAAGCGTTGATAATTCATGGAGGCAGACAAGGATGAATGAGGAGAGGATTGAAGAGCTTATTCGGATGTTCAACCAGAAAGCTCCAATCGCCCGCTTCTTTGGGATGAAGTTATCCTATGCCAAAGATGGATCTGCGGTGATTGACCTGCCCTACAATTCCAACCTCGATCACTCTCAAGGCGGGGTCCATGGAGGAGTGTATGCGACCCTGCTTGACTGCGTGGGTTGGTTTACGGCAGCTACCGCACATGAACCTTCCTGCTGGCTGGCGACCTCTGAGATTACTGTACGGTATCTTGAACCAGTGAGTGGCTTGTCATTACGAGCCGTTGGTCGGTTGATCAAGCGCGGTAAACGACAGGATGTGGTTGAAATGCACTTGTATGATGAGAAAGGTATTTTAGTAGGCCACGCGACAGGAACATTCATTGTGCTTCCCGACGTCCCTTTAGCTTGAGCTAAAGGGAATAGAGCTTTGTCAAAGGTCAAGTTATAAGCAAGTGAGCATCCTTCGACTGCGCTCCCGCTTCGACTTCGCTCAGCGCCCGTTCCGCTCTGGATGCCCTTCGACTACTCTCGCCGCTAAAGCGGCTCAATGGAGTTTATCCCTTCGGCTTCGTCGAAGGATGGTTACCGATGCTATTCAGTATTGGGTAAGTGAAAGGCTATCTCTTAGTTAGCGTGAGATTGGATCACCTGCAGCGGATTGATACTCTTGGTGGTGTCTAGGTATTAAAATATTAATTATTCCTAGAAATCGGACCGAGCGGGTAATTACCTAACAGGTTCTTTGCGGGTTAGTCCTTGACACACGCGGAATCACTATGGTATGCTCAGCCGGTTTCCATTCTGTGCATGGATGGTAGGGGAGGTAAACGTGGGGGACAAAATACGTTATTGGATCGGATTCAACCGAGTATCTGGAATCGGGCCGACACGGCTGAGAACATTGCTCGATGCTTTTGGTAACCTTGAAACTGCTTGGCATGCTCCAGCGGAAGATCTCCTAGCTGCGGGACTCGGACCGAAAACCGTACAAACGTTGGTCGAAACCCGAGAGCGGTTGGATTTGGACCAGGAAATTGCACGGGTTGCAGCGTTAGGCATCCATGTCACTACATGGCAGGATGAGGACTACCCTGTCCGGCTGAAAGATATTTACTCTCCGCCCCCTGTGTTATATGTCTGGGGCGAAATAAAACCTCAAGATCGTTGGGCGGCTGCGGTCGTTGGCACTCGTCGAGCGACGGCTTATGGAAAAGCCATTGCGCGTGAGGTTTCTGGCGCACTTGCCGCCAGCGGGGTCACGGTGATCTCTGGGTTAGCTAGGGGAATCGATTCGATCGCTCATCAAGCTGCGTTGGAAGCAGGCGGTAGGACGTTGGCGGTGCTCGGATCTGGCCTGGATCTGATTTACCCGCCCGAACACCGTAAGTTAGCCGAATCCATCGTTGAAAATGGCGCGATTCTAAGTGATTATCCGCTTGGTACCCGACCTGAGTCAAGAAACTTCCCGCCACGAAATCGGATCATCAGCGGGTTATCGATGGCGGTTATCGTGGTCGAGGCTGGTGTTGGTAGTGGGGCATTGATCACCGCGGATTTTGCTGTCGAGCAGGGGCGCGAGGTCTTCGCTGTTCCTGGGGACATTCATCGACGGGCGAGCCAGGGCACAAACCGTCTCATCCGTTCCGGCGCTCACCCGCTCGTCTCACCGGAGGATGTGTTAGAGGCGCTCAATCTAGATGTGGTTGCTCGGCAGGAGGTTGCCGATAAGGAGTTGCCGGAGGATGATACCGAGCGACGTGTGCTCGAAGCGCTTAGTAGCGATCCGATCCATGTTGATGAGCTACAAGCCCTTTGTGAGCTACCGATTTCGCAAATCACAGCTTCGCTGGCGATGCTAGAGCTGAAAGGACGCGCACGCCAAGTGGGCGGTATGCATTACATCCGGGCGCGTGAACGAAGGGTCGAGTATCGAGTGGAATAAAGCTTATGATGGATGATTTCGCTGCAGTGATCATGGCCGGAGGTGGGGGAACCCGCTTATGGCCTCTATCCAGACGCAGACGACCGAAGCAGTCGCTTTGTCTCTTAGGAGACCGAACCCTGTTTCAGATTGCTGTTGATCGATTGCTACCCATCATGTCACCTGAGCAGATCCTGGTTGTCACGGTGGCGGAGCAAGCAGAATTGCTGCAACCTCAGGCGCCAATGGTGCCGGCGGATAATTTCTTGCTTGAGCCAGCGCCTCGGGGTACCGCCTCGGTCATCGGTCTCGCCGCGATCGTGTTGCGGAGACAAAATCCTGAGTTTGTGATGGCTAACCTGACCGCTGATCACTACATCGCTCATGTCGATAACTTCCAAAAGCTGCTCCTTGCAGCTTATGAATTGGCGGGTCAGGGAGAGCTTGTAACCCTGGGAATCACACCTCGCTACCCGGACACCGGCTATGGGTACATCCATCGAGGAGAACCGCACGGACAATTTCATGGTTATCAGGCATATCGAGTTGAAGCCTTCAAAGAGAAGCCAGCGCTAGCTACGGCTGAAGTTTATGTCACCAGTGGAGAATATGTCTGGAATTCCGGAATGTTTGTATGGAAGGCATCACGAATTCTGGAGGAGATCGAGCGGCAGATGCCAGCCCTTTTCATGGGACTGATGGAAATTGAGGCTGCTCTCGGAACCCCAGAGGAGAGGCGAATCCTCGAAGATGTATGGCATGATCTGGAAAGCGAAACGATAGATTTTGGTGTCATGGAGGGCGCAAAGCGGGTAACCGTCATCCCGGCGGATGATCTAGGGTGGTGGGATGTTGGAGGGTGGAATCGTCTATTCGAATTGATGGAACCCGACGAGGATGGGAATTTGCTTGTGGCGCCAAAGACGCTTGCCCTCGATATGCACCGCACGTTGATCTACCAGGACCCGGAGATCAAAGGCGAGCGACTTATCGCCACCCTAGGTGTGGATGATTTAATCATAATCGATACCGGCGATGCGCTCCTGGTGTGCCGACGAGAGCAGGCAGAAGAGCTACGACAGCTGGTACAAGAACTGACCAACGCGGGTTTAGATCATTACCTTTAACGTTGTGGGAGTAATTTGTGGAAGCGTATTGTGTGAAATGTAAACAGAAACGAGAGGTCGCCAACCCAGAGCCGACCTTCACCTCTTCTGGTACTCCAGCTACAAGGGGGAAGTGCCCTATATGTGGTACAGGTCTTTATCGGATGGGAAGAACAGAAGCCCATGAGGGGTTGGCACCTCCACCTAGGGTGCACAAGCCTAAAAGACACAAAGGGTCGGATTCCAAGCGGCGCGGCAAGTTGGTCATTGTAGAGTCGCCGGCAAAGGCGCGAACCGTAGGTCGATTTCTGGGTAAGGATTATACGGTGATGGCCTCTATCGGACATGTTAGAGACCTGCTGCGTTCGCAACTATCGGTCGATGTGGAGAACAATTTCACCCCTAAGTACCGGGTCCCCAACGAAAAGCGGAAGGTCGTCAAGGAGCTCAAAGCCGCTGCGAGCAAGGTTCGGGAGGTCTTTCTGGCTACCGATCCCGACCGGGAGGGGGAAGCAATCGCCTGGCATCTTCTCCAGGCAGCAGCCATTGACCCGGAAATTGCACGTAGAGTGGTTTTCCACGAAATTACCAGACCAGCAATTGAGAAGGCTTTCCAGAACACACGTGTTATCGCGATGAACTTGGTTGATGCCCAACAAGCTCGGCGAATACTTGATCGCCTGGTAGGTTATAGCCTTAGCCCGCTATTGTGGGCGAAAGTGCGTGGTCGTCTCTCGGCTGGACGAGTTCAGTCGGTTGCCTTGCGGCTTGTGGTTGAACGTGAACGTGAAATACGAACCTTTGTGCCGAGAGAATATTGGTCTGTTGATGCAGACTTCCTCCAGCCGGCTAAGCCGCCAGTCTTTCGTGCGCGGCTCGTTCAGATTGATGGTGAAGCGACCGAACTGGAATCCGAAGCTCAAGTCTTGATTATTTTGGAGGATATGCGACGGGCGAGTTATCAGGTGAAGCATGTACGGCGGGGACGCCGAATCCGCCGTCCTTCCGCTCCATTCATAACCTCAACTATGCAACAGGAAGCTTCACGGCGATTGGGGTTCACCGCCCGTCGCGTAATGGCAATTGCACAGCAACTTTATGAAGGTATCGAGCTTGATCATGGAAAGCGGGTGGGTCTGATCACCTACATGCGTACAGATTCGACAAAGTTGGCCGCGGAAGCGGTTGCTGAAGCACGCCGTGTGATCCGAAAACGATTCGGAGAGGCCTACTTACCAGAAAAACCACCGAAATATCGCCCATCGACTCGTCGAGCCCAAGAGGCTCACGAAGCCATTCGCCCGACCTCGGCCACACGCGAGCCAGAAACCGTTGAGCAGTTCCTTACTCCCGAGCAGTTCAACCTCTATTCAATAATCTGGAAGAGGTTTATTGCTTCGCAGATGAAGCCAGCTGAATATGATACCCTGAACATCGAAGTCGATGGGCGTTCAGCAAAGCACAATTACCTCCTGCGCATCACCGCTTCCAGCTTACGGTTCCCCGGTTTCTTGGAATTGTATACCGATGTAGAAGCAGAAAATGAGACTAGGAATGACGGAGAATTTCTAAAGGTTCAACTAGACCAATTACCTGATCTTACTAGTGGAGACCCCCTCGATCTTCAGGATCTCTTCCCGGAGCAACACTTCACCCAACCTCCTCGTCGTTACTCGGATGCGACCCTAGTACGGGCGTTAGAAGAGCATGGCATTGGCCGACCTTCGACCTACGCCCCGATCATCTCTACTCTTCAGCAGCGTGGCTATGTTCAGCGCCAGAAACGGCGACTAGTACCGACAGAAATTGGAGAGATCGTCAACGATTTGATCGTAGAGCATTTCCCAAATATTGTTGATCTCGGCTTTACTGCTAGCTTGGAGGAGAAGCTCGACGAAATAGCAGAGGGAAAAAGAGAATGGGTGGATGTCATTCGAGCTTTCTACGAGCCTTTCGCTGAGCAAGTCAAGCACGCCGAAGAGGTAATGCCTGAGGTGAAGGCGGAGCCGGAACGAATCGATCGTATCTGCCCTGATTGTGGTAACCCGCTAGTGATCCGCCATGGCCGCTTCGGAAAGTTTATTGGCTGCTCCGACTTCCCTGCCTGCCGCTTCACAGAACCCTGGCTGGATAAAATCGGCGTGAGATGCCCGGAGGATGGGGGTGAACTTGTCCAGCGGCGAACACGCAAAGGACGTGTATTTTATGGGTGTGCAAACTATCCGGCTTGTGATTTCACCAGCTGGAAGCGCCCTATAACCCAGCCCTGTCCCACATGTGAGGGCTTACTGGTGGTTGATAACAGGGATCATGCCTTATGCTTGAAGTGTGGATCGCGTTTTGAGCAAGTGGACTTGCCGTCGATTGCGAAGGATACGGTATGAAACCTGCAACTTTAGATATTGCCTTGCCAGATAGAAAGGTCTAGAATGCAATGGTCAAAGGGGGATGGTTAGCGAGAGAAAAGAATAGGGACTTATGCTCAAAAGCGAGGGGTTATGGATACAATAAAGGACTTCATTCAACGTAAATGGGTGCTAGCAGGGATTGCTATCGTGGTGGGGATCACTCTTGGGGTGGTCTATGCCTGGGTGATCAATCCGGTAGAGTGGGTCGACGGTGTACCTGCTCAATTACGGCAGGATCTACGCGTGGATTATCTGCGCATGGTCATCGATTCCTACTCCGTTAATCTAGACCCTGCGGTGGCCAAGGAGCGTTATGAGAGCCTGGGTGAAACGAGGGGGGGCATCCTAGCTATGGTTGGTGAGGAACCTGGTGAGGTGAGTCCGGGCGATATCCAGAAGTTCCAGGCTCTGGTCGCAGTCGAATCGCCCACTAAAGCAACCTCACCGCCGGAGGCAGGTGAGGCCGGGCTCACCGCGTCTAAATTACTCCTTCCTGCGTTCGTCGTAACGGTTGTGTTCGGGCTGCTTCTGGTTGGAGCAATTTTCCTCCGCCGTCGCATGGAAAGTGGGCCAGAAACAACGCCAGTCGAGCCTGTCATGGGGGTAGCGGAGGGAGAGATCGGAGTTGATGAATTACAACCATTGGCGACATTCCGGACCACCTACACGATCGGTGACGACATGTACGATGATTCATTCAGCGTCGAGAGCGCGACTGGAGTATTTTTGGGTGAATGTGGGGTCGGAATTGGAGAGGTGATTGGCGTCGGAGATCCGAAGAAGGTTTCCGCATTTGAAATTTGGCTTTTCGATAAGAACGACATCCAAACTGTGACCAAAGTCCTCATGAGCCATTATGCTTTCAACGATGAGGATTCACGTAACCGTTTGAGCGCGAAGGGCGATCCGGTGGAAGTGGAGAGTGGTGGGATGGTCACTTTGGAGACGGCATCACTGAAAGTCGAGGTTCGAGTTGTGGATATAAGCTATGGCGAGGGCGCACTCCCGCCGGAGAGCTTTTTCGATCGGCTTACCGTCGAACTAAGCGCGTGGCCTATGGAGGGCAGGTAGTAGCCCACAACTCAATCTACACCTCAATCCTTGCTGAACACCTGCAAATCTTCTCAAGCGCTGCAGATAATTGAGTCAACACTTCTTTATTATTAAAACGAATGACGCGATATCCCTGATATTCCAGCTACTTGATTCATTTTTCGTATTACGTAATCTGATCGGCATGTGAATCACCCATCGATTTCAACTACTAGCCTCTTATCAGCACAATAGAAATCCACAATGAAGTTGCCAATTGGATGTTGGCGTCGGAATTTCATTCCAGCAAGTTGAAGCGAAAGCAATCTATCTCTGGGCTACCCCTTTGGGGACAGTCCTATACCGTTCCCTTAGTCACGCAAGGGTTTTTTTCTGTGCAGTCATCAATATGAAATATCGGACTAACGGATATCGAGGATATCTAGTTTTATTTTTCCGCCCGGCGTCTCGGCGATGGCAGACTCCCCGACACGCTTGCCAAGCAGGGCTTTACCAATGGGGGATTCATGTGAGATTCTTCGCTGAGGAGGGTCTGCTTCTTTAATTCCTACCAAATGAAAAGTCTCCGGGTCGCCTCCGTCTATGGTGATCACCACCGTAGACCCAATCCTCACCTGATCGCCTGGCCCAGTGTCCTCAACGATGACGGCATCCCGTAAGATGGTCTCCAATTCGAGAATTTTCCCCTCAAGAAAGGCTTGCTCTTCTTTGGCGGCGATATAGTTGGCATTCTCGGTCAGATCGCCTTGTTGGATGGCAAATCGTAGCCGATCGGCGAGTTCAGATCGGCGCTGGCCGGTTAATTCTTCCAATTCCTTCCTTAGTTGAGCTTCTCCCTGTGGAGTAAGAAACAACTGGCGCCGGTTCATTTCATCACCTGATTCATGAATGATTGCACTAAAAAAGGTCAACCGCGAGAAAGGAACCGGCATATGTGGAGGTGCGGGCTGCGCCCGCACCTCCACATATGCCCCTCCCCGCTACTCGAGGATAGTTTTTTCAGCGCACTCATGAATTATATTTGTAATTCACAGAGCCGAACAGTTTAATAATCGCCCACAAAGCCCAAGCGAAGCGATTTGAGCTTGTCTTGAGTCGGCTTGCCAGTTGCTGGCTCCCAACCGCGCGCAGCGTAATATTCGTGAAGTAGCAACCCCATATTCGGAACATGTCCTTCCTGTCCACCATCGGGCAGAGGTTCTAAGAGGAGTTTGGGCAATTTCTCGCTTGCACGGGATAAACCGAGCCGGCAATTATACATACGTTTAAGGTTCCAAGCTCTCTCACCGACGATCATCATCTCTTCCAAGCTCCAATCGTGTCCAGTGGCTGCGCTCAATAAATCGACGATTGTTGAAGGAGGCGTTGCCGCGAAAAAACATATTACCAGGCTATTGCATATTGTGCGCCAATTTTGATGGCGGGCCACATATTGAGCCTTACCGCCATCTTCCAGACGTTCAGTCATGGGCAATACCAGCTCCTCATTTGAGCTCCCTGTCTCCACCATGAAGTAATCGCTCTGATTATGGCATGCTCCACGAGGTGAAGTGACATAAACCAGAGCCATGCCGCTTAGAGCGCGCGGATCGTGCATGGCAACTTCGAGGTTGTTGACTTGCACGGCGAGGTCTTCAACCCCGAAATGCTCAGCTAGGGATTTACTTCCCATTGATAACAGTGCACCGAATCCTTCGCGCCGCGCAATCTGCTCGATGAGAGAAAAGCATGGTCGAGCGTCACCCCAGTGTAAAGCAATTCCCCCCGTATCGGTTTCCGAGAGAATGCCGCGATCAAACATCAGGTAAGCTAATGCGATGGTATTGCCGGCGCTGATTGTGTCTATCCCTACAGCATCACAGCGATTGCCCAGCGCAGTAATGATAGCTAGGTCGTCTACCAGCAATTGTGATCCAAATGATGCAATCGTTTCGTATTCTGGACCTTTAACCTGCCCATTGGTGGCATAGGGTCCTTGGTCAATGGTGACTTCACGACCACATGAGATCACGCATCCCTGACAAGCAGTCTTGCCGGTAAGAATTGTGTCTGCCATTGTCGCGCCGCTGATATTTTCTATGCCTTCAAACGTAGCCTGTGTCCAGTACTTTTGAGGCATATCACCTAGCAATTGAAGGTACTCGGCGGGGCCAGCTGTGCCGGTTTCACGAAACATCGATGTCGCGAAGTTTTCTAGCAACGATTTGTTGGCCTCAGCCCGTAGGCGCTTGTACTCATCTTCGCGCGCGTAGGTGATTTTGCCTGTGCCGCGTACTGCTATTGCTTTGAGATTCTTGGAGCCCATCACTGCACCCATGCCAGTGCGTCCAGCCGCGCGTCCATGGTCAGACATGATCGAAGCATATGGCACAAGATGCTCGCCACCAAGGCCAATGCATGCCACGCACGCACGTGGCTCGCCGACTTCTTTCTTGATGATACGTTGTGTCTCGTAGGTGTCAGCTTGACCCCATAGGCGCGAAGCTTCTCGCAGCTCAGCATGACCGTTATTAATCCAGAGGTATACGGGAACTTCAGCGCGCCCGGTGATTAGAACCCCATCGAAACCGGCATAGCGTAGCTCTGACCCAACAAACCCACCGATGTTGGATTCGCCCCAGAGACCGGTTTGGGGTGATCGTGCACAAATCGTAAAACGACCTGTTGCTGGGCCACCGCTTCCAGTGAGAGGTCCAGTTATCCATAACAGCGAGTTTGCCTGGTCGAGTGGATCAATGTCGGGATCTAGGGTCTCCCATAATAGGCGGGAAGCTAGACCACTACCACCAATGAAATCGCGTGACCAACTCGGATCAACCACCTGTTGGTTGATTTTGCCATTAGTGAGGTCAATGACCAGCAGAGGATTGTTCATGACAGATAATCTCCAAGGACTGAGAATTTGAGGGTGATATATGATTAGATCGTAGCCGCCCGCAGGATTGAATGCTCTGTATAGCTTCTATAGCCAGTCGGTGCAGAAGATTCTGTGGAGGTCATTATTAAAAATCTATGGGTTTGCCATCGTAGGCGTATTCAAAGAGTTGACGCAACTCGCCGTCATCAGGAAATCGTGTGCTAGTAAGCAACGAATTGTCATTGCTGGCATTATTCACCAGCAGATTCATCTCACGTTCTAGGTCTTGATGTGAGATCCCACAAGCGGCAATCGTTTGTGGTTGATCTAATTCTAGCTGTAGCTGGCGAATAGCCGCTACTAAGCTCGCAGCTGCTTCAGCCTCGGTTGAGTGAGGTAGGTCAAGCATGCGAGCCAACTCGCCATAACGTGTGTTACATATCTCGTTACGCGCGAAAAACTCGATTGTGTAAGGCAGGAAGATGCCAACCGCGCGACCGTGAGGCACGTGAAAGATACCACCGAGTGCATGACCCATTGCGTGCGCCGCCGAAGCCAACGAGTTGCCAAACCCCAATCCGGCGATGGAGGCTGCATTATGCATTTTGACCCGTGCTTCTATGTCTTCACCATCTTTATACGATCGCGGCAGATACTTAAACACCATTTGGGCAGCTTTCACACACAGGCCATCGCTGAAATCATTGGACCAAAGGCAAGTGAAGCCCTCAATGGCGTGGGTCAACACATCCATTCCAGTATCAGCCGTCAATCGCCGGGGTAAGCCGATCACGAAGGACGGATCCACGATTGCAATGTCGGGTAACACTTCCCGACTACCAAGGGCTAGCTTACGGCGCTCAGCTACATTGGTCAGCACGATAGCCCATGTGGCTTCCGATCCGGTGCCGCTGGTGGTAGGAATGGCGAGCAAACGCGCCTTTTGGCGAAGGTTTAGCCTCTCGATGGGGTTGATGCCTTCAGGGTCAATATCAGGTCTTTCATATAAAATCCACATCGCCTTGGCGGCATCAATCGGCGAACCACCGCCCAAGCCAACGATCCAATCCGGTTGGAATTCAGTCATCGCAGTGGCGCCAGCGCGTACAGTTTCCAATGATGGCTCGGGCTCGACACGGTCGAAAACAGCCACATCAAAACCGGTCGCTTGTAATGCCTCTTTTACCCGTGCAGTGAAACCCAACTCAGTGATGGTAGGGTCGGTGACGATGAAAGCTCGCTTCCCCTCCAATTGCTCTATGTAGTTAAGCGACTCTTCTCCAAACACAATTTCCGGACTATTAAAGAACCACATTTAGAATGCTCCCTTCGCCATGAGGACGCAAGGACACGCATGAAAGAATCATTTAAGCTATCTAAAGACTGCACTGAAAAAAGCCAACATGCTAGAAAGGGACCATACCCCCCATTTTTCCCGCTGGCGACCCCTTTTTCAGTGGACTCGTATCTAGGTTTCTAGAAAAACTTAAAAAAGTAGCTCTTGTCGCTAAACCGGAAACTCCGTATCTACTCGCGAGCAACATTCAACCAGTTCCTTGGCAGCCTTCACATTTTTCATGATCATGGTCATGTTGCCCTTGAGCTTGAGCTGCCCAGTCATCATCCCCTGGATTGGATCTAATTTCTTGGTTATGACTTTCTCCCATTTGTCTATTGTTCCTCTGATGAGGAAAGCTGGGCTCTTGACCGATTCATCGGTCGCGATAAATGCCTCGCGGCATTTTCCATGCCATAGATCAATATAAAGAATGACCGTCTCTTCCAACGTGCCCCCGGGTTCGATATAAAAGTAAAAGTCGCCTTCCCATTTTTTCGCTGCTTCGGCGTAGGCTTCGCTGGTGTTGATGGCCTCTTTATATGCTTCGACCCACTCGTCACTAGGGAATGGGATTGCCATTAGAACGACTCCTTTCTGTTTCATTCAGTTGTGCATAGTGTTTCTTTGCCATATTACTTCTTCGATGATCAAGTACAGCGTGGATTGCATGCAGTCGTGATATCCTAGTATACATTAAAAAGCCTCTTCAGCAGCTAGACCTTTCGCGGGTGAACTAACTTAGCTTTAAATGACCAATTAAGTACCAAGTTTTAAATGCAAGATGATCTAGGGGCGTATATAATGTCTAAGGATTGTTCCAGGTGAGTTACTCAACAAATAATTGACCTTTTTTGTTGAATGAATGACACTATGATTGCAATCTTAACTGGAAGGAGATAAGGGCATTGTCTTAATATTGTGAGAGAGGGATTCCTCGTGGAGGGAAGCTTGGCTAAGATCGTCACAGTTGAACAAATGCGTACCATCGAACAAGCCGCTGATGCGTCAGGGCTGACATACGATCAGATGATGGAGAACGCCGGTCGTGCTGTTGCCGAAGCCATTCTTCATCGGTGGCCGGACCTGAGTGGGAGACAAGTGCTGATCCTGATCGGTTCAGGCAACAATGGCGGCGATGGTCTGGTCGTGGGTCATTACTTGTCTGAAGCCGGTGCTAACGTGTCGGCGTACCTGACTCATTCACGCTCAGAGGAGGATATAAACCTGGCCAGGCTGGCGAAACAAGCCGCCGAGATCACGACCGTCGAACAGGATCAGCGTTGGCGGGTGCTGCAGAAAATGGTTGGGCGCGCGTATTTAATTGTGGATGCTGTTCTAGGTACAGGGTTCCGCCTTCCATTAAAGGGTGTGGCTAGGGATGTATTGCGTACGGTGAAGAAGGCGTTAACCAATCGAGAGCGACGACCCATGGTTGTCGCCGTGGACTGTCCTTCAGGTTTGGATTGCGACAGCGGTCAGCTCGCTAAGGAAGCGTTGGACTGTGATTTGACCGTAACCCTGGCTGCTGTCAAGCCGGGCCTCATCAACTTCCCTGGGGCAGAAGCCGTTGGAAAGCTTGTCGTGGCTGACATCGGGATACCAGATGATCAGAAGGAAATCGCCAGGATCAATCTGGAGCTCGCAACAAGGGAAACTGTCAGGAGTTGGCTGCCCGATCGACCAAAGGACGCCCATAAAGGCACGTTTGGACGGGCATTGATTGTGGCAGGATCGATAAATTTCCCTGGAGCTGCAGTTCTGGCGGGACTAGGGGCATATCGGGTTGGTGCAGGTTTAGTAACTCTAGCAGTGCCGGCTCCGATACAACAGATGCTGGTACCACAGCTACCTGAAGCAACTTGGGTTATTCTGCCCCATGAGTTGGGGGTAATCGCTGAGGGCGCAGCGGCAGTTCTTGAGGAAGAACTTGAGCAAACCCAAGCCATGCTTCTAGGTCCCGGCTTCGGGCAGGACCCGTCTACGGAGGCCTTTTTACAGGAACTGCTTGGAGCGGAAGCGGGTCTGGCTCGGGGACAGATTGGTTTTATCCATTCCAGGGATCGGAAGGAAGTGCAAACCTCGAACCTGCCACCTTGTGTGGTTGACGCCGATGGTCTGAAATTGATTAAACGGATATCATGTTGGCCTGATCTCCTTCCGGAGAACTCAGTGCTGACACCTCATCCTGGTGAAATGGCTGTGCTAACTGAGCGGCCAAAAAGTGACATTCAAGCGGATAGGGTAGCCGCGGCAATGTCGTGGGCTAAGACCTGGGGGCATGTTGTTGTGCTGAAAGGGGCTTTCACTGTTGTGGCTTCACCTGACGGTCGTACGACTGTAATACCCTTCGCTACGCCGGCGCTAGCTCGAGCAGGTACGGGCGATGTGCTTGCCGGTGCAATTGTTGGGTTCCGAGCACAGGGACTGAAAGCTTATGAATCAGCTGTGATGGGTGCATTCCTACACGGGCGTGCCGGGGAGTTGGCAGCGGAGATGGTCGGATCAGATGCCAGTGTGCTGGCTGGTGATGTGGCTGACGCGCTATCAGAAGCCATGGAGGAGTTGATTGTAGATAGTGGTCTATTCTAATAATATCTCATCGATCCCTTATTGATTATAGGAAATGAGCAACCAGGGATCTCAAAGCAAAGAGGCTCACACTATAGGCGCCATTTACTTCACAAGCTCATTAGTCGCCGAGACGCAGCTGGAAAGACCGTAAAGTAAATTACACTCAAGCAAGCTTGGTATTAGTCCAATAATATGCTGGCTTCTAGGCTTCTGCTGGTGCCTCGCCCTCAGCCTCGCCCTTCACCTCAGACTTTTTACGCCGGGCGGATCGCTTGCCTGTCTCAACCGCGTGTTCAATTCGGCCTCTTTGTTCCTCTAGGATCACCTGCCCCTTTTTTTGGAGCTCTTCTGCTCTCTCCCTAGCAGCTTGAGCCAATTTCTCGGCTTTAGCCCGAGTTTCCATTGCAGTCTGTTCAACTTGTTCCTTGAGCTCGATTCCCCGCTCGCGGATTATGGTTCGGGTTTCTTCGCCGGATTGGGGAGCCAGCAGTAAGGCAACAGCTGCTCCCACTAGCCCCCCGATGACGAATCCAGAGATAAAAGCCCCAAAATCGCTGTCTCGATCTGACATATCTCTCACTCCTTTATACGCCGTGAGCGCTTACCTGGACGGCTAATGGGTAAAAGTTCGACTGCCCGCCTCAGCGCGGTAATTACGCTATTGGCTTTAACAACCGGATCGACAAGATTATTACTCAAGAATGCGGTCGTCCCTCGCAATGTGTTTAATGCCTCATTTGTCGAATCAAGGATGGGCTTGATCTCGTTTTGGAGCATAGCCGTCAATCGGGCTAGTTGTGTGATCAGGATGATCATTACTAACCCGATCAACAAGAATTCAACCGCCATGAAGATGATGACGATATCTCTAATGATCTCGGTTTGATCAGGGTTGTTGACCATCGAGATCACCGCGAAGACCAGCCCGGTGATTATCAAAACCAGCAGGAGAGCGGCAGCGACAACCCAGGCACGCGACCTTTCACCCCGTTCGGAGGGTTGTGGGGATTCGAGTTCGGGTGAAATACGTTCGGTGGTCTCTTCGCTCATGCTAGGCGCATTATAGCATAATGTCGTTTCAGCCATATTTCTTAGGGGGCTTTTGCCTTCTCCGGCGGCGAATTGGTGATCGCTCTGGGCCGGCTAGTACGCTGGCAGAGATCAATCCCAGTATGGTCGCCAGCATGGCAGGAAAGAGGTTCAAGGATCCCAGTCGCAAGAAGTTCCATTCCAGCCATAAGCCTACCATGTGACCAACGAAGAACGCAACCCAAGCGGTTGCCACATAAAGCCCAATACGGGACACTCTTCCCCCCCGTATCAGATGGAAAAGCAGACCGCTGGTGATGGCGATCAAGGTGCCGAGAAATATGCTCGGAGCGTTCATGATTGGATGACTCCTCCTCCCAGGCAAACTTCGCCATCGTAGAATACCGCTGATTGCCCAGGAGTGATGTCTGGTAAATCCTCTCCTAATGTCACCTCGACAAAGCCATCCTGAAGGAACTCGATAAACGCTTTGACTTCTTTGGACTTATAACGCACCTGTACATTGACATAGAGGGCATCCTCAGGAGGCTCACCTTGAACCCAATTCACCGGCCCAGCAAGAAATTGTTTTCGCCCCAGAGCATCCCTCGGGCCGACAACCAGTGTATTAGTAGATAATACCTTCTCTATTACGTAAACAGGGTGGGACATGGCGATACCAAGCCCACGTCGTTGGCCTATCGTGTAGTTGGTTAATCCCTGGTGTTGGCCAAGAACCTTGCCCCTTTGGTCAACGATGGGACCGGGAGGAGGTAGGAGGACGCCCTGCTGCCGAAGGAAGTCGCGGTAGTCGCCCTCGGTGACGAAACATAGATCTTGACTCTCGGGCTTTTCTGCTACCGGGAGAGCCATACGCTTAGCGTGTTGCCGTACTTCATCTTTCGTGTACTCACCCAAGGGGAAGAGAGTATGCGCCAAATCATCTTGGTTGAGAATACTCAGCACGTAGGATTGATCCTTATTTTTATCCCTACCACGTAACAGAAGATAGCGCCCGTCGCGATTTTCAAGGCGGGCGTAATGTCCAGTGGCTAGGTGGGTGGCTCCCATTTCACGCGCCTGGTGAAGGAGGGCGACCCATCGAATGAGGCGGTTGCATATTAAACATGGATTTGGCGTTAAACCTTTCGCATAGCCATCGATAAAGGGGTCTACCACATATTTTTTGAAGCGATCTTGGACATCCACCATGTGAAATGGTATGTCAAGTTGCTCAGCAAGACTGCGGGCGAGACTAACATCTTCAGGAGAACAACAGCGATTGAGTTGATCCGGGCCGGTGCCCCAAAGATGCATCATCAAGCCGAAAACGTCCACGCCTTGTTCGACAAGCAGGGCAGCCGCGACCGAACTATCAACTCCTCCGCTCATGGCTACGGCAACTCGACCCTGAAAGCGCCTACTTTCAGCATTATCGAGGTGGTTTCTCTCCTCAGACATAACCTGATTCTATCACCTATTTCTCATTGGCAGATGCTTTTTTCAGGGGAGTCAATTTTACATTCTTGGGAAGATATCATCTACGATAGGGAGTGAGTATAATGAGGTTACTTCGCTCTGAAGGAGGCAATAAGCGATGCACACCATTATTGAATCCGTCCACGCGCGTGAGATGCTCGACTCACGTGGCAATCCGACCGTGGAAGTGGAAGTGATTCTGTTGGACGGTAGTTGGGGAAGGGTTCTAGTGCCCTCTGGGGCTTCGACTGGTGTTCATGAAGCGTTGGAGATGCGCGACGGCGATGAGGATCGCTATCGTGGCAAGGGCGTGATCAAGGCTGTCGAGAACGTCAACGCCACCATATATGAGATGTTACTGGGATGGGATGCAATGGCGCAACGCTCAATCGACTCGGCGTTGCTTGAGCTTGACGGTACGGCTAATAAATCGCGTCTGGGAGCGAACGCCATCCTTGGTGTCAGTCTGGCTGTAGCCAAAGCCGCAGCTGCTTCGTTGGAGATACCTCTCTATCGCTACCTGGGTGGTGTGCAAGCTCATGTTCTGCCGGTGCCTATGTTGAACATCTTAAACGGTGGGGCTCATACAGACTGGCAGTCGACGGATGTTCAGGAGTTTATGATTATGCCGCTCGGCGCTCCGACCTTCACCGAGGGGCTTCGTTGGGGGGTTGAAATCTATCACAGTCTGCGGGAGGTGCTTAAGCTTAGGGGTTATACCACACTGGTGGGTGATGAGGGAGGCTATGCACCCGCGCTTAAGGCGAATGCCGAGGCGGTAGAGATCATCCTCGAGGCGATCGCCAACGCTGGATACAAGGCTGGGGAGCAAGTGGCTTTAGCGTTGGACCCGGCTGCTTCGGAGTTCTACGATGAGGAGGCAGGGCGTTATCATCTACGCCGCGAGGGAGTGGAACTCAGCGGTGAAGAGATGGTCGCCTTCTGGAAATCATGGATAGATCAGTACCCGATTGTATCGATTGAGGATGGCTTAGCCCAAGACGATTGGGAGAGCTGGCAGTTGATGACCAAAGAACTCGGTGGACGCATCCAGATTGTTGGTGATGATTTGCTGGTGACCAACCCTGAGCGTGTTCGCAAGGCGATAGATGAACTTGCCTGCAATGCCCTGCTGGTTAAGTTGAATCAGATCGGCACGCTCACCGAGACCATCGAAGCCGTCGAGTTATGCCAACGATCTGGTTGGAGAGCGGTGACCTCCCACCGGTCGGGTGAGACTGAAGACACGACAATCGCCGACCTGGCGGTTGGGCTCAATATGGGCCAGATTAAAACTGGCGCGCCAGCACGCTCAGATAGGGTGGCCAAGTACAATCAACTCATGCGAATCGAAGAGGAGTTAGACCAATCCGCGACCTACGCTGGTTGGTCGGCTATAAAGCAGGGGAAGCCCTGAGTGATGAGAAGAGTATCTGTTAAGGAACGAACCAGAGGGCTGTCCCAAAAGGGGCATCCCAGAGATAGATTGCTTTATTGTTGAATCAATTATCTGTGGTGCTTGAGAAGAATATGCAGGTGTGCAGCAAGGATTGAGGTGTAGGTTTAGGGAGGATCTTCTATTAAGCTACGCCAACCCTCACCCCCTCTCCCTTTTAGGGAGAGGGGTAATGCAGTCCCTCTACCCAGCGGGAAGAGGGATAGGGTGAGGGGGCAATCTTCTGATAAGCTACTCTGACCCTCACCATAAGGGCTGCCTAAACCTTCTTTTTAGACTTACTCCTCCATAAGTCGAGACAAATTGTATTCTGCTTAGTCCAGCGAGACCTCCGTTTCAGATACCGGTCCTTCAGTGCGCACTCCAGGAGCGAGTGTGCCGCAATAGGGGCAAATCTGCCAAGGTAGATCCATCAATCGACTGCAGTGAGTGCACGGTTTGCGAAGTCTGGTGTGGCAGTTGGGGCATACCTGCCAGTCGGATCTTAGGCGGGCGCCACAGCCAGGGCATGCAGGTCTGTCCTCAATTTGTGAGAGCAGCGCTTCTTCCTCCAATGTGTGTCCATAAACTTCGTTTAGTGTTTGTCGTGGGCGGAGTATCAAATAGATCACCAGACCGGGCAAATTGAGGACCGCCACGACCAAAGCCGCCAGGATGTGAACCAAACGATCTTGGGATCGAGAGCGGATATCACGAAAGGTCCAGAAAACCAAGCTAAGCCAAAGCGCCGCCAGGAAAGCTCCGAAAAATGCTGTCAGGTAGGTGAGCAGGTTTCCGAGAGAACTCAGGTTAATCGCAGGTGGCATGGCATGCTCCCACAGACTGAAATTATAGCACGCGTACAGCAACCAAACCGATGCAACTTTCAGGCCGCGTTGACACAGTCAAACGCCTGAAGTATAGTCCGATAGTCGCGGCTTGTGGCCTGAATATTGCACCCGGAGGGTAATATGGGGGAGAGACAACCAAGATACCGGATAACCGACCTGGCGACCTCGGAACGCCCACGCGAGCGTTTGGCAGCTCTGGGCGCAGGAGCACTCTCCAAGGCTGAATTGATCGCAATTTTGCTCCGTACAGGGATAGAGGGTTTGAATGCTGTGCAATTGGCGCAAAATTTATTAATCGATTTAGGAGGGTTAGCAGGCTTACACCGGGTGCCCTATGAGGAATTATGCAGTCGGCGGGGGATAGGGCCAGCAAAAGCAGCTCAACTAAAGGCGGCTGTGGAATTGGGCCGTCGGCTGGGGGTGGCCTTGCCCGAAGAGCGACCTACGATCCAATCCCCGGATGACGCCGCGGCCCTTCTGCTTTACGAAATGGGAGCTATGGAGCAAGAACATCTGCGTGTTCTGCTCCTGGACACACGAAACCGTCTGATCCGAACGATTGAAGTCTACCGCGGATCACTAAACACATCTCTCATACGCGTGGGGGAGGTTTTTCGGGATGCAGTACGGTCCAATGCAGCCTCAATTATCATTGTTCATAACCATCCGAGCGGTGACCCAACTCCCAGTCCAGAGGATGTTAACGTGACTCGAGCCTTGGTCGAGGCAGGTCGCCTACTTGACATTGAGGTACTTGACCATTTGGTGATCGGTAAGAACTGCTTCGTCTCGCTCAAGTCGAAAGGTCTAGGCTTTAACTAAATTTAATAAGGAACGTCTTATGGATTACCAAATTATTCTTCTACCGCGCAGCAACTACTGGTCTTGGGTTCGTGCTTGTAAGGATTACGTCCTATCCTTTGGTCCGAATCTGACCCCAGATCCGGTGACAGCTGGCCAGTACATGCCCCCGCGACAGGTGATCACCTTCCCGTTGGTCCCAGGCGGCTATCCTGAGCAAGGTGATGTCGAACGATGGTTCCTGTCTCATTATCCAGGAATCCGGTTGGACCCGATCGAGGTCGATACCCCCAGTAAATTGCAAGCCGCGCTTGAGAAGCGCATTGCTGATCGGGATCGCTATGGCCAAAAGCAGCGGCCTTTCTATTTGCTTTGGCCAACTGATTTTGCTGTCATCACCCAGGAATTCAGGGCCAATCCACAAATCTATGGTCGATGGGGGTTTCCAGGACATGAGGGGATCGACTTCCGAGCCAGGACAAACACCAACATCTATTGTTGTGCTGATGGTGAAGTGTATCGGCTACATGCCAACCCAGATAATCACCCTTATGGAATCCATGTGAGGATAAGGCATAAGGACGGCTATAAGACCGTCTACGCACACTTTAGAAAAGCCCTGGTAAGTGAAGGGGAGGTAGTGAAAGCAGGTCAAGTGATCGGATTGGCCGATACCACCGGCGCCTCGGTGGGATCGCATCTACATCTGACACTCAAGCGCGATGGCGCTACCGAGCGTGGCGAGACGGATTACCCCAAGGACATCATCGATCCAACACCGTTTATGGTCTGGCCGGAGGGTGCAGTAAGTAAATCATTCGATGCGTTTGACTGGCCGGCGGGTAAGTGTTTGATTGGAGCGCATGGGCGGGTGGGCGGTCGCTTGGAAGATGGGGATATTGAAACGATCATCATAGCTCGTCTCGAGGCGGTGAAACTTGGTTTGTCCGAAACCAAAGAAACCATCGAACGGCTGCGATCTATTAATCCAGCGATGTTCCTTGCCGTCCGACTTACAGCGGACTTTTCTGGGGACGTGGTTTCCGCTGACAGCTTTGTCTCCCAAGTAGCGCCTTATATGGGACGACTTTACCGGCTTGGAATCCGTTATTTCGAGGTTCATGCGAACCCGAACTTGCAGCTTGGTGGGTGGCAGCGTTCGTGGCGGGGAGGAGAAGAATTTGGTTGTTGGTTCCAAAAAGTAGTCAGAACTCTACGAGACCCTTATCCCGAAGCAAGGTTTGGTTTTCCTGGTCTCTCACCAGGAGGCGCTCTATCCGGCTGGCGGGTAGATGTGGAACGATTTTTAGCTGATGCAGAGCAGGCTGTGCTTATAGCCGATTGGGTTGGGGTAAATTGCTACTGGACGGAATCTACTGGAATGAATGCACATCAAGGAGGGCGGTTGCATGAGGAATATCACCTTCGCTATCCCAACAAATTACTTTTCATCACCGAATTTAGCAACCCGTCTATGATGGTCAACTCCCGGATCAAGGGGCAACAATACCTAGATTATTACCGTATGCTACGGGACACTCCAGGGATCGGAGCGGTATTCGCTTACACCTTGTCGGCAGTTAACGGTCACGATGCGATGGTCTGGCGCAACGAAGACGGGGGTATCAACCAAATCCCAAGAGTCATTGGCGATCGGAATTTCTAGGGGAAAATGTCTGCAAGCCAGCAAGCTCTAAATCTTCCCAGCTACCAGGAGACAGGCAGAGTGTGCAGGCCAAATTCACGATCTCGGTATTTAATTTGGCCATTCTGCCGTCCATACTCCCAAAGACGATGGGTAATACGCACGTCTTGTTCGCAATAGTCGAGGACCTGGTCGAGCTTTCCTTCACGATACCATTTAACCGCTGCCAGACCATCAGCGCTCTTGCGTTCACCCAGGGTTGCCTCAGCTAGGTTATCGAGGGAAATGCGGTAGCCCAAACTTTGGTAGATGTGATCCAGCAGATCGACCGTACGACCAATCAGATCCGGTACGGGGGTCAGGCCATAGGGTCGCAGAACCTGATAATCAAATCTCACAATATTGAAACCCACAACTTGATCTGCTTTCAAGAGCTGGTCAATAAGCTCTTCGGCGTCTTGCTCGACAAATCGGTGGGTTTCGTCGGTTTCAACAACCAACAAGACAGCGGCCGCTAAGCCAAGCTTATCAATGTTGGACCAACCACCAACTTCTTGGGCGAGGCGTTTGGTTTCGAGGTCAAAGACCAGGGTGATGCCAGTCACGATACCTCCTCCCTGTATTCGTTAGATCATCCGCTTACCTTCGTCAACCAGAAAGCCACCACAACCAACAATTGGTGGAGAAGGAGGCGGATGGGGATAGTCATACACCCAACAACGCCAGAATAGGGGTGACAGTAAATGGGCTGATAAGGGTTGTTGTTAGAACAACGCCGGTGACGAATTCTGGCTCGACATCGAACTCGGTTGCGATGACTATCGTCATCACCGCGGTTGGCATAGCGGATTCGAGAATCCCCGCTTGGCTGATCACCCCCGACATGCCCATGAATGATGTCAGCAACCAGGCGATGAGGGGCGAAATGAGCAACCTCAATCCGGCTGTAGCGATGAGGAGCCTACCACGTCGAGGCACACCAGCACGGGCGATTTGAATGCCAAGTAGGATCAACATTGAGGGTACAGCGGCCGATCCTAATAAGTCTATCGGTCGCCAAAGGGCCATAGGCAGGGACGCTCCACTTGCCCGCGCAAGTAATGCCAATGGGATCGCGTACACAGATGGAATTTTCAACAGCCCCAGTAGCGCTTTTATCGGCGATGTGCGGCCAACCGTGGCTACATATACTCCAGCGGAATTGGTCAACATTGAACTAGTGACAAAGTAGATGCTGGCCCATGTCAAACCTGCCTCGCCTAATGCAAAGGAATTGACCGACAAACCGTAATTGCCGGCGTTCATGAAGGTGGAAGTAAGGATAAAGGCAGATGCAATGTGTGGTTCCAGATGGAATAAACGACTTAGGGACCAACTCAGTATTCCTACGCAGGCTGACACTAAAAGCGTGAAGCCTGCCATGTGGAGGATGTCATTAGTTTCAATTTCACTAGACGCCAGAATTGTAAATACAAGGGCTGGGGTGAAGGCGTAGAAAATGACCCGGGAAAGGGTGCGGGGGTCAATTCTTAATGTAAGCTGGAGCACGAAGCCCACACCAACGACTAGAATGATCGGTAAGATGTTGTCGGTGAAAAGATTGAAAAGCAGGCTCAAAATGAGAAGTCCTCTGGATCATCGAAATCTATGAGTAAGAAGTCGCGAGTGTCATCGACGAAGGCGAGGTGGTCGAGGGCCTCCTCGATAAGTTCGATAAGGTGCTCTTCCTCAGCTGAGTCGAGCAGTAGAAGCAACGCATCGGCTGCATCTTCCCCGCCGAGTTGACCAAGCGACCAGATCGCAGCCGCGCGCACCTGTTCGTCGACATCGTCAAGTAGATCGATCAGTGACTCGGTCGATTCTTGAAGTTCTAGTTCGCCTGCTGCTCTGGCAGCCTCTAGACGAATAGATGGCGAAGGGTTATATAATTCAGGTAGTACCTGAGATTGCCATTGTTTGCTGACCGAGCGCCCCATGGCAAGTAGAGCTGACTGAATCAGTGCCTCGTCGCCGGAGTTGTAGACTTGCTCGATCAGCGCTGGTACCTCACTGCGCGAAGAAAAACCGAGTGACTCGAGCGAACACCTTCGCACATCCTTGTCCAAGTCTTGCGCCAGCGCTGTGAGGAGTCCCTGCTCAATTTGGCAGAGTAGCTCTTTGACCAATTGTTCGATTTCGCCCAACCAAACAAATAGACCAAGCGCTTTAGCCGCCGCCGCTCGAACCTCTGGAGCAGGATCTTGAGTAAGGGCTGCCATGAAAGGCGGCACTAGCGCGGGATCCTCGCATTCCCACAAATTATTTATCGCGTCCTTTCGCACCTCTGCGTCTGGATCGGAGATAGCTAGACGGTAGATCGGCTCAAATGCGAGGTCGATCCGTTGTTCAGCCTGCCGGCCAATCTCTTTGATCAGCGCGCGCCGACGTTCATCTGAAAGGTGTTCCCAAATTTTGAAAAGCTGTTCTGTGCGATCTGTGTCCAGGTCCGAGAGTTCAGCGAGGCGGGAGAGGGGAAGTTGCTGAGCTTCGTCGCTTAAGATCTCAAGGAGTTGCTCGAACGAGGTGGTCATAGCAGCACCTAACAAGTTTCATCTGGGCAGCATAATTGGGTTAATGAAATCTTGGAAGTTGATGTAGATCATAAACGCCAAGAGCAGCGTAAAACCAATTGCATGCGCCAATCCTTCGTAGCGGGGTGAAATACGGCGTTTGAATATTAACTCAATGAGCACGAACATCATACGGCCCCCGTCAAGCGCGGGAAAGGGGAGAAGGTTGGCTAGCGCCAAGCCGGTACTTATTATGCCGATTAGAGTAATTGTGAGGAATGGTCGCTGTGTTGAGCGGTCGATCGAGACAGCCCAGGCAAGCATATCGTGGATACCTTTGAGACCAGTGACCCGTGTTTCTTCTGGGGTTGCAACACCCTGAAGCAATCGACCGGGAAGTCGCAAGATGGCGTTCACCTGATAATAAATTGACTCTAAACTCAACTCGGCCGCCTCGAACCAGCTTGTGGTTTTAGTCGGATGTCCAAGGGTGACACCGATTGGACCTTGGTCAGGTGGATGCTGTGTGCGTGGGACCAATTCAACAAACAGCACATTACCATCCCGTTCAAGGCCGATTTGGGTTGACGTGCCCACCCGAGCCGTGACGACGTTCACCATACTTTCAGTGCTTGTGATTTGCTGTTCCCCTACGCTGAGGACAATATCGCCGGGGAGAATATTGGCTTCTTCCGCCGGTGTGCCTCGGACCACCTCCATGATAAGAACTCGATTAAAATCCGGAGCGATGAATTTGTTGGCCACCAAGAAGGCCATAAAGGCTATCAAGATATTTGCCGCCGGGCCAGATAAAAGCACAGCTGACCTTACACGCTTGCTCGCGCCGGCTAACCCCCCCGGCACTTCTGGGTCATTCTCGCCTGCAGGGAGATTGAAGCCCCCGAAAGGAATCCAATTGAGGGTGAACTTAGTCCCGCCGGCTGTAAATAGGGTGGTTATTCTAGGGGGATAGCCGATTCCAAACTCCTCTACCTTTACGCCGCAGATTTTGGCGGCGAAGAAGTGACCAAGTTCGTGGCCGATGATTAATGTACCAAGGACGATGATGAACAGAATGAAGTCGGACACTTAAAAGCACCTTCTCTCTAGGAAAGTAAATCGTTTACCGGATTATATCACCGTGGTTGGTTCTTAATGATAGTGCGAAAGTCATCATGACAGTAAGTCCAAATACAGACTGGGGGGACATCCGCTGCGCTGTAAGGTTATCGATCGATCTAGAGGTGAGGGAAGATTTGAAACGAATTTAACGTGAAGAGTGTTCTCACAGGTGAATCTGTAGGAGAGTTGTTAGATCACCGAGGCCGGACCGCCAGGGTGGGCGCGCAGCAGGTTGATAACACCGGGGAGGTAACCCAGTCTCTCCTCCACTTGGTGTGCATGTTGTTTGCGGCAAAGGCAATGGACATTGGGACCAGCGTCAATTGTGTAGCAGACATCAAGCCCTTCGGCGCGCCAGGTGGTCACGGCGTGCATTACTTCAATAGTTGCCGGCGACCAATAAATCAGGGTCGGGGTGGAGGTGAACATCACCGCATGCATCAGGTTGCTGTCCAGCTCCACGATCGACGCCAAGGTTGGGAAATCGCGGTGGAGGAGAGCATCCCGACAAATGTTCAAGCGGCGTGGAGCGTCAGCGACGCGTACTGACTGCAGTGGGCTGGTGTCAGCTAGTGTATGGCCTTGGGTGGAACCGACTCGCTTGTGCTCGCGGCTGATGACCGCGATCAGGTCGATGAGATCCCAGTGTTCTGGTGGTGCGAGCGGTTCAGCGTAGGAATCGGCGACCGTCTCACCCGCATGCCACTCGACATACCCACCGAAGATTGAACGGCAGGCCGATCCAGAACCAAGTCTAGCTAAACGGGAAAGTTCCTTGGGATTAAGTGAAAGGTCAGCTGCGGCAGTTCCGGCGAGCGTTAATGCGGCGAAGGCGGAGGCGGAGGAGGCGACTCCGACACCGGCAGGAAAGTTGTTCTGACTTTCCACATGCGCAGGAGTATGGATCCCTGCTATTCGCCGGATTCGATCGAGATGCTCAGAGACACGCAAAAGAGCTGAATTAGGAGGCGGCAACCCATCAACCGTTAAACGGTCGGTGGGCAAAGTCTTATCGAAGGTGACCGTGGTGCGAGTTTCCAAACCGCCGAGGGTCAATGAGATCGAACCGTTCGATGGCCAGCGTAGGTTATGATCCCGATTGCCCCAATACTTGATCAGGGCGATATTCGGACTGGCCACCGCGCGGGCTGTTCTTTTTGTCATTTTGGTCTACGTTCCATATCCTGGTTGTGCAGTCTAGCACAAACCGTCTCCATGTGGATAGTGGTAATCAGTTATTAGGCTAATAGGCGTTAGAAAGAAGGTGGACGTTTCCCAATCGGACATTGCGCAGCCCAGCGGCGCGAGCGGCTTCAAGCGCCTCTCCTGCGTGGCGAAAGGAGGTGCATGGTAGGTCGTCCATAAAGAAATGCGGGTGGAAGCCCAGGAGTGCGTAGGGGATGTCGGGATTGAGGTCGGCAATGAACTGGGCGATCCTCCCCACCTCCTCGGCGTCGACATAACCGGGTACCAGGAGCGTACTGGCTACTACAAGTGGGGGGCTAGAGCGCTGGTGGAAATATTCGGCTGCAGCGGCGAAGTTGGCCAAAGTCTGGGCGTTCGAGGCGCCAGTCAAGGCGCGATGAAGGTTAGAGTCGAAAGCCTTCAGGTCAAATTTAATGCAGCCATTGCTGATGAGCGAAAGTTCCAATGCTACCCGAAGAAACCGCGGATGCATTGTCCCGGCGGTCTCCCAACAGACAGCTACACCGCGCTCGGCAAGAAGACGCCCGACCGCCATTGCGTGCGGCATTTGACTAGCCGGGTCTCCACCGAAGAAGCAGACGCAGTGTGTGCGCTGGTTGGCGAAATCGGCTAATTCCTTTGCGCTCAGGGCTTGAACATTCCCTTGTCTATCAAGTGTCGGATCGGTATTTCTAAAATGCCAATTCTGGCAAAACAAGCAATTCAGGGTGCAACTGGCATAGAAGACCGCCAGGTTGTGCTGACCAAAACGTGAATGACCACCACACACCCAGTCAGCAACGCAGTTCGTCGGGAGTGGATCTCGGTACCAGTGCAGCAGTCCCCGGGCGGGGGTGCCGGCAAGATGCACCAGGCGACGCTCATTTACTGTTCTGAGACCACAGTAGCCGCGCTCACCCTCGTTAATTACACATTGACGCGAACATAACCCACAGCGCACACCACCTTCTGCTTGTGGTGGCAACTCAGGCAAGCTAAAAGCTCGCCGGGCTTGACGGTGAACCTGCATTGTGTGAGAGAGAGCGTTCTCTGGCTGACGGCGCAGGCAGGTAAGACAGACGCCAAGGTTAGCTGAGATCAGGGGTGTAGATGCGCCACACAGAGTACAGAGGGAGTTACTCATTAGTGACTCGTGATCGGACTTCCAATTCGAGAGTATTTACTGGGTGCACTAACTAGGCTGTCAATCCTTCACCACCTCCACCAAAGTCCCTCCAGGCATGGAGACGGTTACATCTCCTGGGTCGTATGGTACCACGGGAGAGGTCCAGCGGAAGATCCATCGGGCGTCATCCGGACGGACATTCACGCATCCGTGGGACATGGCCACGCCAAAATTGTTGTGCCAATATGTGGAATGGATGGCGACGCCGTTAGCGACAAAGACCGTGACCCAACCGATTCCCGGTAGATCATACCCGCCGCCGGTGGTGCCGCCGCTCATGTGCAGAGAAACAGCCTTACGCCAAATAGGGTGCGGACCGAGCGGCGTGGACCACTTGTCGACCGGGTTGCCTTCGGCATCGAACTTTGCCCCCGAAGAGATCCGGCAATAATGAACTTCTCTTTCCCCCTCATAGCAGGAGAGAGATTGGTAGTTTAGGTTGATGATGATACGTTTCTCTTCCGCTTCCGGGTGGATGGGTTCCATGTCATCTTGTTTAAGGGGGCGAAAGGCCTCTGCTGCTGCCCAGAAGATATCGCCGTAACTATAGCGTTCGTTTACCCGATACCAGGTTTTTCCCTGGTCGTCGGTCTTAATCTGGTCCACCCACAAGATCTGGCTGTAATACAGGCGAGGGGCAGGATTTTCGCGGAGCCATGGAGAGCGTGCAGGCGGGTTATCAAGGATGAGGTCAACCCGGGGTATTGTCACCTCCACCCACATGCCTGCTCCCAAGCTGGATTGGAGAAGGGTATCTATTGGTTGGTTGGGCTGGTTTCGTACTGGTTGCAAATGAGGCGCCCATATAAATCCATCGAAGGTCTCCACCCATCTCAGGTTGGAAGCGTATATCGAATGTTGTTGCCCGACCACTTCCCGGATCCAGGGGACCACTGCGTCGCTGTAAAGCACGCTGGTGGTTTGGCTGTCGCCATCCGGACGCGCCTTTATATCGACCTTACCTACACATACCCTTCCCAACCGCTCCGAATCGGGGAAATCGGGCAATGAGAGTGGACGTAGCACAAGCCCACCCAGCCCTATAGCAGATACTTTCAGTGCGCTACGGCGTGAAAGATGCTCGTTCCTATTCATTGGTTAAGCATAATCTGTAAAGGGGGCCAGCGTCAATATCACCTAATCCATGTATTTTAATTAATTGATCATTACGGATTACCGATACCACGACGCATGAAAATAATTCACATGATCTTGAGGAGGCCTTCGATTTATCTCAGGATCAACTCCGCAACGTCTGTCCATAGCGTAGTTGAAAGAAATGATCCCTAGAGTGAGGTATTTACATGAGTGATAATAGTGGTCCTGCCCCTTCGAATTCACTTCGGACGCAGCCTGACCAAGGTCGAAGGATTGCGCTCAAACTTTTCCTGAGCTCTCGATCCAGCTCGTGACCTTCGGCTCCGTTGAAGGAAGGAATCCCTAGAACGAGGTATTTTTTCCACGTCTTAATCACATTGAACTGTTGCATAAAATAAATTAAGCGCCCAGAGCGGAGGGCCGAGCCAGATTTGTATGTCAAGTGTAATAGGTTCTCTCAAAGGAGAGGCCTGCAGTCGAAGGGCGTCCTTCGACTGCACTTCGTTCCGCTCAGGATGCCCTTCGACTGCGCTCACCGCTTACGCGGTTCATGGAGTTTATCCTGAGCATAGTCGAAGGACGCCCTTCGACGCAAATTATCTTGAGCCTGTCGAAAGGATCACCGCTTTGTATTTGTATCCTGAGCGAAAGCCCTGAGTTTCGTTCGGATCGAAGTAGATGTGCATCCTGAGCGGAAGCCTGAGCGAAGCTCAGGCTGAAGTCGAAGGATGGCCAACCATACCATTCGGGACCGACAAAGCATTAGTTTTACATGATTACTTTTCCTTAGAGGGGAAATTAGCAAGGATAGTGGTAAAGCAATAGTAAAAATTGGCTATTTTCTAGTTAGAATATAGCTAGTCGAAAGGCTAAGATACCTGGCGGGGAAGGAGACCAGGATAGTAGAATACAGTCCAAGTGATAAAAGCGGAATACCCACTGATGCGTAAGAACTACTTCCAAATAATCTCAGCCCGAATACTGATCGGCGCTCTGTATCTTGTTCTAGCTGCATGCGCCTCACCCATAACAAATATTGAAATCACGCCAACAGATGAGTCTGGGTCAGCTTCCGTCAGCGAATCCACGCCAACTTTGATTCCAACTCTCACTCCATCCCCCGAGCGGGTTATCTTGCTGGCGCCGCCGGAAGCAAACCCGGCGCATGTGTCGTCACTCGAAACCCTTGTTGCTGAACTGGCAGGGGAAGCCGGCCTCACATCGGAGACTCGACCGGCTTTCTCCTCGGATGACATAGACTCATCCTTGCGCTTGCTCATTGCCCTGCCGCCGAATCCCGGCTTGGAATCTCTGGTAGGCGCATCGACTGAGGTTCAATTCCTAGGCATAGGGATCCCCGGACTGGTACCTGCTGCCAATGTGAGCCTCATTGGACCGATAGGCTTTCGATTTGATCAACAAGGATTCCTGGCGGGTTATATTGCAGCTATGATCACTCCAGATTGGCGGGTTGGCGTGATCAGCATTAATGACACCCAAGCCGGACGTGCGGCGCTTAATGGCTTTATCAACGGTGTTGGCTACTTTTGCGGGACCTGTAGACCGGTTTACCCACCCTACCTTCATTACCCTATGTATATTGGTCTGACGCAGGCAGAAGTCGATGTATCATGGCAATTAGCTGTAGATGCTTTAGTTCAGGCCTCGGTGCAGACTGTGTACATACCTCCTGAGGTTAGCTCAGAAACCATGCTGGCCGAATTGGTCCAGCACGGGATAAAAATTATTGGCGGGGAGGAGCCTCCACCGGGATTGCAGTCCAGTTGGGTTGCCAACATCCGCCCTGATCCTGCTCAAGCCGTGCGCCTCCTGTGGGAGGACCTGATTGCAGGTTTAGGAGGCGCGAGCCTGCCCATGCCGCTGGTGATCGAGGAGGTGAATCCTGACCTGCTCAGCCCAGGTCGACTGAGATTGGCCGAAAGCGTCATACTGGAACTGCTGGATGGTTACATCGACACTGCCGTGGATCCAATCACCGGGGAAGCCAAATAGGTGGACCTATTCTAATTTGACAGCCTTCTCACTTTAGTGCATACTGGCTGACAGCGGGTCGGTGGGACGAAGGCGCCGGCTCGCGGATTATAGGGGAGCCGGGAGGTGAATGGGGATCAAATATCAGCATCATCGGGGATGGAGAAACGACGAGATCATTCTAATCAGAAGGATGCTTTACCTAACGGAGGATAATGATGGAAGACTACCTGACGTTTCGCAAGATGATCACCCCGATTATTATCCAGATACTTTTCTGGATCGGTGCAGTCGGGTCAGTGCTCTGGGCGTTGTTTCAAATTTTTCAAGGCGCGACAACATCATATGGGGGAGGCAGGTTGGTATTAACCGGCTTGGTCATGTTGTTCCTGGGACCGATCATTGTGAGGATATACTGTGAATTGCTGATCTTAATCTTCCGCATCAATGAGACCTTGACTGAGATTAAAACCTCCCTGGAGAAAAAGTAAGAGCTTTTTCTTCCCAAGTCATGTAGCATGATGGACGACCTGATAATGCGGAAATCAAAATGACAACCAGCCCCGCCAGGGGCTGGTTTCTTTTCCTCCTGCACCCCTCGACCTTGCTCGTGACCTTCGGCTTAGTCGAAGGAAAGGATTTCTAGAACGAGGGTTTTTCCATGTCTTAATCACATTAAACTGTTGCTTAAAAACTATTAAGCGCCCAGAGCGGAGGGTCGTCCTTCGACTACAGTCACCGCTTGCGCGGCTCATAGAGTTTATCCCGTCAATAGGCTTAGGACAAAGCCTGAGTGTAGTCGAAAGGATGACAAGCGGTAGCGCCCTTCGACTGCGCTTCACGGAGCATGTCCTGAGCGAAGCCGAAGGGCTCAGGATGCTACCGCTATGTTTTATCAGCCTGAGTCCCTCGACCTTGCTCTGGATCTTCGTCTCCGTCGAAGTAAAAGATCACTCGAATTATGTTCTTATCTGCGCCTTAATCACATTGACCTATTACCTAAAACCTATTAAGCGCCCAGAGCGGAGGGCCGAGCCTGAGCTGTATGTCAAGTGGAATAGGTTCTCTCAAAGGCGAGACCCGCAGTCGAAGGGCGTCTTTCGACTACACTCCACGGAGCCTGCCCTAAGCGAAGCTCAGGCTGAAGTCGAAGGATGGTAAACTATACTGTTAACGACCGACGAAGCGCTAGGGCTCCGTTCCGGCACCTTCTACCAACCCCCACAATTCGACATAAGGGGTCCTCTGGTCTGGACCGATGACAAACATACCGATAAGGCCACCATCCGGAGAAACAGTAAGCCAACGGGCGGTATAGAAATCCATCTGCTGAGTGAGCAGGGTTTCCCCACTTTCGAGATCGATGAGGTGCAGGCGCTTCTTGGTATCGAACATAGCCAGAAGGCGCCAATCAGGGGT
>Ga0209986_10000537_pt1 | contig 36751 bp, 28 predicted proteins | sample BlataG_FD_183168 | JGI IMG/M metagenome (GOLD analysis project Ga0209986, IMG submission 183168) | Deep subsurface microbial communities from Black Sea to uncover new lineages of life (NeLLi) - Black_00105 metaG (SPAdes) (version 2) | ecosystem: Environmental > Aquatic > Marine > Oceanic >... | reverse complement strand
TTGTCTCATAGCGAAACAATGGCGCCTTGTCCAGCGAAAAATGATCACTGCCGGAAAAATTCATCACCCTTGCCCCCGAATCGCTCCCGCTCTCAGACTCGCAAAAAGATCAGACATATCGTTTTGCCCCAATGTTATTCCGGCAACAGCCAGCTTGAACTTGACTCCGCAGAATCACTAACTGACCGTTATCACAACCTTTTAAGGTCGTCGCAAAAGAGCCGCACCCAAAACAAATAGGAGGGTATCGCGTATACCAGAGTCAGCCACCGTAGAAATTTCGTGAAGCAGTAAAGCAAGAGCCCAAAGGCTACCTCGTGAATAGAGGTCTGCAACCATTTTTGGATCTGCTGAGCCCGGTCGATAAAGCAATCCCCATCGTTCTTGGTCTTCGGGTGCATTCATCATTCGGTTTTTGGGATACCAGTAGGGAATCTCCTTGGATTCAATCTCACGGAGCTTTCTTAGGTCGTATTTCATAAAATAATCTCGTTTCCTTGTATCCAGGTCGTTATGCCGTCGTTGATCACGTGAGGGTGTGCAACCGTTTCTACAAAGATAACTCACTAGAACTGGCAAAGCCCCAAACCTTTGACTCCGCGTGCTGATTTCTTCTACGATTCCTCGTTCATAACAAAACGGGCATGCCTTTATATTTCTTAGATTGCCCTTCGTTGTCTCACCTACCGCATCGATACAATCAAAGAACGATATCCTTTCCAGACATCTAGGACACTGTAAAATTTGAGAATAGACTATATAGGCTATTGTTGCTTTGCCACCGCATCGATCACAACGTGTCTCATACAGCCAGTCGATTTCTGGTTTGACCTTTGATTCGAGTGCCTTAAATGATTCAGCTGTTTTATCTAAATCAACTGGTGTGCAGTAATTCTTCGTGATAAACGTAGCGGCTGGACTACGGTCGATAGCGACCACTTTGCGCCCTTCCATCAGCGCGGCTAAGGCTGTGCCACCTGACCCGCACAAAGGATCCAACACCAGGTCTCCTGGTTTTGTGTAATGCCGGATATACTGGCGTATAGCATCATGGGGCTTCTTGGACCAGTATGTGTGCATATTATAGATTGCCGTGGCTTTAGTAGTCTCGATTGGCTTATCAAATGCAGGGACATCGTAATCATCAGTCGCTGGATCATAGGGTCGCTCCTTCATATGCTCTTCCACAAAGGCTCGGAGATTCGGGTTCGGCTTATCGCCAGAATAGTAGCCCACTGGCATTTGGGGCACCTTGCGTTCAAAAAGGTTCCCTTGTTTCCCATTTTCAGCCTTTCTTCTCGTCATCACCGTTTTTCCAATAATCTAAAATATTCGTCCCTCGATATTCCAGCGGTATTCAGATTTTTTCTGATTACTGCAACTGGCACCTCCTCATAGGCAGGGATAATAACAGGCCTGGCAATTCCTGGTTTTACATAGGCTCGATGACTCCCTTCCTGTCGCGCAAAACGAAAGCCTGCTGCCAGAAATACCTTTTCAAGTTTCTTCCAGTGGATTGGGACTATCCTGGGCATAATCAGGTTCCGATCGCCATAGATTGCCTTTCAATGGAGACCCATGGAGGGCTTATGTATTGTTCTCCTCTGGATTCATACCCGCACTCATCAAGAATTTCTTTCAGTGTGCCCATTTCCTTAGCCGTATCAAGAAAAAGGTGCACGGCTTCTTTAAGGGCGTTTCTGGCATCCTCCGGAGTTGCCCCGGAACTGACCACATCCAAAGGCATTGCATGGGCTATGTATTGGTTGCCCTCCTTCCAGATGTGAACGGTATATTCGATATTCATGTTTTCCTCCTTAGCGGTAATTGTTTGCCCCCTCACCCAGGCCCTCTCCCCCCGATGGGTGGAGAGGGTGCATCTGATTTCCCATCACCTCATACTCTTCGGCGTTAATCCAAGTATATTCCCGAGATGTGCTGGCACCCGACGAACAACCTGCTCGGGGTTTAATCTCACGGCAAACAAATGTGTCCGAGATTTTCGGTACGCCCGGCTGCCCTCACGGTAGCTCACGGTGATCGTCAGCGTCCTTTCCATCATTCCCTGCTTGCGTTCTTCAACTGTGGCATCATTAGGATCGGGCCGAAAGCTATAGACCACCTCTGATCCTTTTGCAGGAACATACGACACCCGATTCGGAAGGGACCGCTGTTCAGGTTCGCGACTGTATGTTGCTTCCACATCGACTCGAACTTCATCACCTGTGCCGCCATCTTTATCCGTCCTGTTGAGCTCCAGACGAAATTCAAGCTTTTCACCCTCTACGGCTTCCTTTGGCCCACTAATCGCACCAAGCAATACCAGCCCTTCCTCCTGTTGTTTCACTTGTAGGACTACCATTGGAATCATCAATTCCTGGATCGAAATACCCCCGTGCGAGTATGCATCAGGATTGTAATGGGAGCCCTGTCGGCTGAAAGAGTATCCAACTTTTGGGAATACGATGCTTTTGTATTCCTTATGAAAAACCTGGCCAGTCTTCTTGATCGTACGCTCTTCCTCAAAAGGCATGCGTAGCTCTTCCGGCGTAAACGAAATGATATTGTCTCGAACTTTACGAGGAATCCGCGCTTTCTCTACGGGCGTTCTAAGCCAGCAATTCAAGTAAGCACAATCCAATTTTTCGTTGAGATCGCTCTCGTCGAACCATAGAGGTTCACGACCTACCCGTCCGAACCCGTGATCTGCAGTCACAAACACCTTCGTTCCAGGGGAGAGGCCGCGAACAATGGCCATGACTTCCGTGTCGATAATGTTCTTGAGGTGCTGCTGATAGACAAACGCAAGAGGTCGACCAGGGACCTGACGGCCATCAGGAAGGGTTTTCATCTGGATTTTGTGTAACTCTTTATCGCACAATTCGAAAATGTAGATATCGAGATTATTCGCCCTGTAGCGAACGGTCTCGCCCACGCCCATGCTTTCCGGGGAAACAACCTCTACTTTGCCTTTGTATCCAAATTCTTGTACCAGGCCTGCCTTCAGTAATTTGTCCTCTCCCGCATTTGTATCGAAAGTATCAGGATATGTTCCTGCACTTATGGCCTTCCTGGAAATATGGGTCTCAGAAGGAAGCAAAGCCGATGCTGGGTAGTCTTGAATAATCTCCATGCGGTTTTCAAACATGGGGCGAATGAGTTCATCCCAGATATCGTATCGCATCCCATCGAAAATGAAAAGGACGGCATTCTCGTTCTGAGGATCCCAGTGCGGTTTGAGACACCGCCGCAAGAACTGACTCGTCAGCCTCACCTCGCTGTCCCTCTTAACCCAGGATGGATACTGCACGGCTACCATTTCCTGAAACCGGCGATTTACATCATCTAACTGCTGGTTCACCTCATCCGTGATAGTCCGGACTCGCTGCCGAATTTGATCCAGGGTGTTGACAAAAGCTGAGGGGAGTTCATTTTCAGCCCGTGGGAGGAAGTCACCGCTGTAAAGGAGGCGCTCGAGGGCGGACAGGAAGTATTCCAATCTATTAGTCCTCTTCTTATTCCAGAGATCCGTGAAGAGCTTAAATGTCAGGTTATCGGCCTTCAGGACCTTTAAGGTTTTTACAGCATTGGTCAGTTCACCACGGACTTGTTGTATTTTTGTTGACAGGTTGTAAGCCTCTTTGAGATGTGACCACGGAACCGATGAACGGGTATCGACAAATTTGGCCTTACCGCCAGCACCTTGTGGGAATAGAATTTGGAGAACTCTATCATGTTCGCCTTGCGACGGCGAATTTGAGAGAAGATTCTCTAAAGCCATTAGAAGGGCTAAAGAACGAAAAAGCGTGGAGTAATTTTCCTTTTCTATAACCGAAACAAACCCTGCCGGATCTGACAGTTTAATCTGGTCAAGAAGAACCAACTGAAGCGCGTCCCCACTGAGTGATAGTTCCACGGCCTCCAGATCTCGTTCAGCCTGTCTTGGGTCCAAATTAACAAGCTTTGGAGCTGAATTAGAGAGAATCTCTGGATCAATGCTGGGAAAGGATGCGAGATATGGATCAACCTTTGCCAGAAGGAGGTCCCAGTGTTGTGTGTGTTGCGACAGAATAAGGGAGAGATAGAAAACCCGGATGACTATCTCTGCATCGTGCTGCGCAAACCAGCAGAAGGGTGCAGGGGCTTTACGGAGTTCTCCTAAAATCGGTTTTGTAACTTCTGGCGCCAGAGCTTCAAGGTCCTGTAACGCTTCGTAAGCCATTAGCCCTATCTTCCAGTAGTCTTGGGCGCCAAGCCTTTTGAAAGCGGATTCTGCGACTCCCAGTGCAGCAAAAGCAACAATGTTCTTAAGGTCATAATCCGTGAACCTTTCAGGATGAGCTGTTCTCAGGTTACGGTGAGCCCGAAGCACGGAATCAAGGCTCTTAGAAATGAGCCGGGCATATTGGGGCTGATTTACTTCCAAGGGCCAGTTCGGATCTCCTGTGGTCTCCTTAAGATACTGACGGAGATCCAGTACTATCCTATTTTGAGGTGGTGTATCCTCCAAGAAATCCGGGTAGAAAGGTGGAGGCGCCTTGGTAACGGATTTGCTGGCGAGCCTTCCCAATGGGGCGCGGTCAATGACCAGAAGCTTTTTGACCTCTGGATCAACAATGGCCCGCTCGTACAGTTCTCGGAATACCAGGTTTGTTGACGCGACAATGACCGTAAACCCGTTCTCTCGTGCAAAAACGTGGATGCCACCGTCAGCTTCAGGAAGTAAGCGCAGCGGGTCCTGCACGAGCACACGATTTCTCTCCTTGACCGCTTCAAGCTTTGAAAGTGTCCAGTCCCTCAGCATACAGCTTGTCCCTCACTCAAGCTTTAGCATTGGCAGCGTGTCCTCATCTGCGCCAATGTTACTTATCTGATCTTCCAAATACTTCTGAAACTCCTGGGCCAACGCAGGAATCTGCTCTTTCTCTATTGTGCTGACCGTTGGCTTGAAATCAGACATTTTCACGCTCTTAATCGCAATGCGTTTAAGGTATCGATCTATGGTGTCTACAACGGATGGATCGTCGAGGCAGAGTTTGACAAAATATGACCGTACCTCGGCGATGCTCCTGCACTTCAAAAGCTCAGCAATTATGCGTTCAGATTTACCCTGTTTCAGTCTCTCTCGAACAGTTGGGTTCAAAAAGATTTCCATCTTGCTGTCAAGGGCATCGTCAAAAATCGATAAAGCCTCATCTGCTGCTTGTTCAGCATCATTCAAATGGTCAGGGGCGTTCAGGAAGGACAACCCGCACTGGTGAATAGGACCCCGCCGTGCCTGCTCCTCAATGGATCTTCTAGAAGGATCAGGACACGTGAAAATGCCTTCGGCAAGCTGAGAGAGCTGACTGTCGAGGACGTCAAATACCGCAGGCTGTAGAGCGCTAATCTTTTCCAGAATTCGAAGAGACTTATGTTCCTTACCGCCCACAATGTCATGGATTTGTTTTCGATGTTTCTCGGTCTTATCTGCAACAGAGTCATGCAAGGTTACATAAACGGTCGTATACTCATAAACGAGCTTTCCAATGGTTCCCGTCTCACCTTTTTCTGGTGGAGTATTGCCGATGAATTCCGTTTTTAGCTTTATGTCGGAGTCGATGTAGGATCGTAAATTGGCCAGCTTGTCGGCAACTTTCCGTTGAGCCTTGCGGATGCCTTGTAGATAATCATGTTCGGGTATTTGGTGATTGCAATAGAGATTAGCCGTCAGGAGTTCATTCTCAAAGCTGATAAAGTTCTGGAGGTCCCGATAATTCTTCAAGCGATTGGCCAAATCATCAATCTCGGTTTGAGATACAGCACCCGTATCAAAGGCCTGGTATCCCAAGATTTCTTTGAGACCGTACAGCAACAGGTCGATATCATTTCCGCTTTCCAGATCAATAGAAAACAGCCTGGAAATTTGGTCAAATTCTGTCTCATATGGGTTTGAAGCTCTCAGTGCTTCAAATATGTTTTTGACCCTGGTGCTAAGGCGTCCTGATGTCTGCTTTTCTTTGGCGAACAGATTGCGCAGCTTGGCCCGGTATTCGGATATGACAGAATCGTCATGGGTTGATGGGATTTCTTCGCCCAAAAGCTTTTCCGCATAGGGGCGCAACAACTCCCAGTTTTCCGGCTTTGCCATTTTCTGTATCTCAGTCAGCGAATCAAGAATCTTGGCGGAAAAATCAATATCTGAAATGTTTGAATAATCGATCCACGGAGAGGAAAGGGCTGACTTTGGTCCGACTGCGATCCGAATTTTGCCTTCCCTGGCAAGGCACAGAAGGTAGAGCTGAACCATTCGACGTGTTAAGCCGTAATCTTTTGGCCCTCCTATTCCCATGAAATTCTTGTAGAGAGTCTCCATCTTCATCGCCTGGCCTTCACCAGCCAGCTTGTCATCTACGAAGGCCCAAATGCCTTGAACGTACGAATTGTCAGAGACGTCGAGCTCTTTTTCAGCGCCTTTCTTGAGGATTTTCAGACCGAACCCAAAATTCTGAGCAGCACTAATATTCTGATTTGGTTTAACCCCTTTTGGAATAAGCCCCGTTTTCACAATGCCATTGATGACTTTAACCGCTTCCTCTTTACGGAAATAGAACGGCGGTTCAAACTTGATGTCGCGCGATTCGTAACAGGCAGTGAGAACCCGGTCCACGAGGGGGCTTAGGATACTGGATAATTCTCCAGCGACATGAAACTCCATTTGGGTGTTGTTCAGCGCATCGATCCGACCGCGGGCAAAGCTGTTGTCAACGATTTTTTCTATCTTGCCCAGTTCGGTCTTAAGGGTCTCGGCAACCCAATTTACCACCGCAACAGCATCCTCGGTGTCTTTTCCTTGCCAGTCAGAAATCAGCTTCCTATAGGCAGCAAAATCCAGCAATCGGTCACGCTCTTCAAGAGTCACTTCTCCGGGCGTCCAGAAAAGGATACGAGGATCCTTGCGTTGAAGCAAAAGTTTGTCGATAACCTTTTTGGGAACAGGCTTGGTTCCAATATAAACAGCGAAATCGCGGTCTGTCTCGTCACTGTTAATCGGGGTGAGTGGCAGGTCGTCAGAAACCACACGACCCAGGTTGCGCATACTCATGAAGCCAAAAACCTGATGTCCCTGCCAATTGACCTCAAGCGTTTGTTCTCTGGAATGTGCTGACGTGTGCTCTTCCCATGAGGCCACGAACGGTGCAACATGGCGGAAGATGGAACGCACGCCACCGGAGATATCCATAGTCATCTGCCGCGTGTGCACAGGCCACTCATCCAAGGCGAGTAAGTGTTCCCAGCCTTCCTTAACCATAAGTTCATTAGATTCTGCGTCATCACGAGCTTTTCTGAATTCATCCCGGGGATCAACACCGGTGAATACTGGGTCGAAGCGGTAGCGGGCACGATTATCATCATCGTATGTTTGAACGATTTGGCGGAGTTCTTTCTTAAGATTATCTGCAAGCGTTTCATAATGCTGGATGTTTTCCTCAGGATTTGAGTCTTCTTCCCGTTCAATGAGAATGGAGTTGGCGATTTCTTCGGCTGAGATCCCCTGCTGCCTTATCTTTGCGACGTGGTATAAGAACAGGGTCTGAATGAGTTTAATGGCTTTGTCGCGGTAAACCTTCAGATACCCCTTGGTCAGGCCGTCAATCTGCCGCTTAGATGCTTCGTATGCCCTATATTCCTGTTCTCTTTTAGTTTTTATTGCCACCAAGCCCGCATGGACCCCGCTGGGGTCTTCTTCATACCGTATAGCCTCGTCAAACAGTTCCCACAGACGAATCAGCTCCCGCCCCTTAAGTTTAATCTGATGTTTCAGGGTCTGGTGCATGAAGTGAATGGCCGACCGTGTGGTGGTGAGCTCGTAAGTGATGTCTCGCAAGACCTCAAGTGCTGGCCTATGGAAAGGGAAAAAGTGCCTGAATTCTGACTCTCCAATACTATTAGGCCATGTAAAACCCTTTTTGTAATGCAAATAGTAGGTTCCAATAGCTTTTGGATCCTTGATCTCTCTCACTCTCGAAAGAACTATGTCGTAATAGTCCTTGTCCTCCTCCAAAAGTTTTACAAGCTTGAGGCGGTCATCCGCGAGGATATTTTTTACTCCCATCTTACTTTCAATGGCCTGTTGGGCGGAGCATACGGTCCAGATAGGAAGATTATGAACGTTAGCCAGGCGATTAGAGAGCACAACTAGGGTCTTTTCGTCATCTGTACGCTGGTCATCGTCACGGTTTTTCATGAAAAGGGAAACTTCGTCCAATACCAGAAGTACGCCACTGTAACCCTCCTCCAAAATTGTTTCGACCAGATGCTTCAGAATATGTTCCGTTTCGGCGGCTATGTGAGGTTGGACCTTAAGATATTCCGTATAGAACCTCCAAAGCTTATTGCCGCAGCTCCGCTTGTATTCGGGAGTCTTGTCTTGTTGAATGTCTCGAAGGAAATCATCAACGTCCTCAAATTCGTCCTCTTCAAAAAACTTGGGATCGCGAAGGAATTTTCTTAGATCGGTTCGATATCGGCCCAGGTCTTCAGAAATGAAACGATCGGCCAACAGCTCCACCGGATAAAGAGAAACATTTTTCCCCAGCTCAACCTGAAGCTGTTCTTTTGCAGCATCAATAATATACTCACTCAACCGTTGGCCCCTGTCAGTGAGGCCAATTGTGCCACTGCCTGCACCCACGAGCGTCTTGACGACGACAAAAATCCCTTTCTTGCCCTTACTGCTCTTCGCCTGTAGACCCTCTTCCCAGAAGCGGTACAGAGATTCCCTCTTGCCTCGTCCTGCCTTATTTTCCTTCTGGCGAATGATCTCCCACGCATTCTTGCTTCCGAGTGCAAGTGCGGCCGAGAGGCAGAGAAGATGTGATTTCCCAGAGCCAAACTCGGCCTGGACCCAGTAACCCTGGCCGATTGGATCGTCCCTCCTCTCTGGCTTGTAAGGAGCAGCCATTTTTCTCAGAATGTCCATGAGAAAAGGACGTACAGGATCAAGCTGGAACTCTTCGATAGTTTGCAGCTCGGGCTTGCGCGCTCTTTGAGCAGCCTCGGAGTTCGAGTCGGCCCAGACATGCTTTTCCAGAGAGTAGACAGAAATGATCTTCTTGGGAACTGAGCAGATTTCATCCAGCCCTTTGCGTGCCGTGAAAAGGTTTTGAGTCTTAGACATGGCAATAACCCTCATTCATTCAATTCACCTGGGACAGGCTTTTGTTTTTTGTAAAGTGTAACCTCACGCTTGCAAACAGCATAGTCCTCATCAATTCCTGCCTGGTCAACCTCACTGAGTGAATTTAGCCAAAGGCCGCCTCGTTCATACAAAACTGTTCCCTCAAAGTACCACCCGATTTTCCGGCAGAAACGAATCCACATTAATAGCGTATGAGAATCGGGATGCGTCACCGGGCGGGAGCCATCCAGTATATGTCTCACATACCTGGGAATGCTGCGAAGAAGATTGAGCCCCTTCCTCCGAAAAACCACAACCTGACCGCCAAGGTAAACCTTGTCAACACGCCATCCTGCAAACATCCAGGACGACCCTTGGGGACTAGACTTCGTGTTGGCCCACCACGGGCGGTCTCGGAAAGCAGTGGTCGGCAGCTTTCGTCCAAGTATCTCCCCCAACTCGGAAAATGTTAAGGCCAACTGTTCTTGTTTTGTTGGTATGCTCATCAAGAATCGCTTTAAGCGAGCATAGACTTGATCCGCTTGTCGTGTCAACGTGGGAGCATCATCCAACCGCGTGAACATCACTTCTCCTTTTTTGAGATCAACGCTCCCAATTTTCCAACCCGCCTTCAACCACTTTGAGGCGTGATTACTTCGCAAGGTGTTAGCCCACCACGTACGATCAGCCCTGGCTGTATGAGGTAGGCTGCTATTAAGAATACGTTCGATATCCCCGAGCGAGAGAACTAACTCTTGCTTTTCAGGACGTTCGCCCCCGAGATAAGCGTTTAAGGCGTCGTACTTAGACATATCTAATCCTTCAACTCCCAAAGGTGATCTGATGCAACAAGATTTGTAGGAAGGGTGTAGCTGCCTTCCTCTAAATCAGGAAACATTATGATCTTGCCGCTACTACGCTTACCGGGCAGCAGAAGAAGTATACGGTCGTCATCGGCCGCCATGGTGCGAAGCAGGTTCAGTTCCAAGTGATAAGCAAAAAGCATCTCCAGGTTTTCAAGGACGACTAGACCTTTGCCGCGGAGCTTTGAGCGGAGGAATGCCTCAAAGGCCTTTGCTACATGTGCTGCCGTTGGCTCAGGGCGCTTGGCCTCATTTTCGACAAGGTGGCGAAACTCTTCATCTGGGATTGCCCGAAGGATGCCTCTGTTCACGGACTGTGGTTTCGGAAAGCGTTTCCCGTCCGTTGTCTTTGCCTGACGGAGTTTCTTTACAAACACCCTGAGAGCTGCATATGACCCCAAAACACCATACAGATGTCGTCCGCCTGGCATAGACAGCTTGCTTCGGAGGTTTTCAATCACCTCTGTGGTCTTCAAGGCTAGGTTCCTCCTGCAACCAGATGCTCGACCACTTGACCCAGGGTCCACTTGGTCGTGAACTGACGGATATTGTCGATTTCTGAGATTTTGCTAATAACGCCTTGATTCCTGAGTTCGTACAGTGAAGGTACAATACGGTCCGGGTTCCACAACATAGCCTGAATTGTATGGTTTGTTTCCAGCTTTGTGATGTCATACATCGCTGGTTCAGAAAATTCGCTGTGAACAATGAACGCGAAGGCTGGAATCGAGATCTCACGATAGCCGAAAGAAATCTTAATCCGGTCAGCCTTGGCTAATTCTCCAGCGACAAAGGCATCGACAAGAGCCTGAGCGCTGTCCTTAATGCTGCGGGAGCCTGGAAAACGTGCACTTAAATAGTTTCTAATTCTTTCTCGATTCAAGCGGCCGTTTCCAAGACTAGGGTACAGCAGGTCCGTGACGACCTTTTCCACTAATGGCTCGGCTTTTATAAATCGGTAGAAGCAGACTTCTCGGAGGTGCTTGCTATCACGAAAATGCTTTGCGAAAAGGCGCATAGCGCGATCAGCGTAACCATCGGGGAACATTCGCCTGGTGATGTAATTGGCATACCGCTTTCGGGTCTGTTCCGCACTATAGTGCAGGCTCCCCCGCAAGTTCTTTCTAACTTCCTCTAAGGAATCAGTGTTGGGGAGGCCCGGTAGGAGGTCTATGGCTTCCTTGAGAACGGCTTTTCCAAACAGGTCAGTGCCCCGTCGGGGGCGAACCTTCTCCCGAGGTGGCTCCTTTTTTTGCTTCTTCGGTGGAGTGAACGCTTCAAATTTGCCTTGGGCTGAATCAAAGAGCCCTAATTGTGTGGTTTCCGATGGAGCATGGTGAGGTGATTCCGTTTCTCTGCTGGCCTGGTACGCCTTAACCCAATCCACGAGCTTGATCAATACAGCAGTGTTGGCCTTGATCCCATCTATTTTGCACAGCGCATCAGCTTCCGCTTCCAAAACGCCAGAGAGGCTGCCGAACTCTGCAATGAGCTTCTCTGCGAGCGCCTGAACATCCTTCCGAGGAATCGCATAGGTAAGCAGAAGCTCCAGCAATGCCTCATCGGAACGCGATGCCTCATCGCCTCCCAAGAAGCGTTCTCGCAGTCTTTGTCTGTGACCAGACTTACTTCGATCCACCATAACGACATTCACTATCACATCTGTGGTCGGAAAGCTTCTCTCTACACCCGCGGTCTGCCCTACCAGCGCACACCCATCCGCTTACCTCTTTCTTATGAAAGTTCCAAAGGTAGTCTGCTGTTGATGAGGATTAAATTGCCCTGATTCTTAATGAGTTAGCTGGATTTTTTATCAGGAACAAGCACCAAAGTAAAGGACAAAACCCGCATTTTACCTCTCTATTATAACACATCGTTGTGACAGATATGGTCACACTTCCGATTTTTTTGTCAGAAAGCTTTTTGAACAGGCGAACCATTTTATTGGGGGCACATGATACATATGCTTTAGGGAATTGTGGGGTCGGGTCCAAGTTAGATATGTGCTTACGCAATTTAACGGGATAAACCTTCACTCTCGACAGAAATTGTGATCTTGGGGATGCGGCTGATCATATCTAATAACTTGCGATATCGGGGAAGCGGGAACGCCTTTAAATAACTCAATATAGCCAGCACCAATCCGATTCTTCCAGAAAATTAGGCGGGATAATTTTTTTGACTTCCGGTGGTATTTTTTCGCGGTTTTTTTCAGCCTGCTTCAATTGATCCCGTACAATTTTGTCGTCAATTTGTGAGAACCTTTCGGCCAAAGAGGAGCATCCATTGAGAATGATTTTTTGATATTCCTCCTTCTCAAGATTTCTGACCAACGGAGTATCTGCAAGGGGATGTGGGGACGTGCGGATGAGGGGGACATTCGTGCAGAACGTGCGCAAACGTACACGGGATACGGCCCTAACCCTTTATAGTTGGTTGATATATTCTTTCACATTGGGCTTTTTTTACTGACGATACGCTCCGGGTAACACACGAATTCGTCACCCCGAGGTGCCGGGCTAGATCGTCGCCCGAATATCCCAATTCTCTGACTCCAATCCAGGACATTATCCCTCTGGCCTCAACTATTTCACGCCTTCGACTTCCAGACCGAAGCTCCCTGACTGTTATGCCGTGCTTTTTGCAAACCCGTCTTGCTAATGTGACCATATCCACCTGCCGCCCTGAAAGCCGTAGGTTCTTTTTGACCAAATCGTCAAGATCGGACGTGACTTCCTTTACAAATTCACTGTCTCCCAGTATCCGTGTATCTGATGCTTGCTTTTCTCCCCGTTTTCTCAGAGCAATACACCGGGGGCATCCAATCTCGCTAACCTAGGCATGTCACACCCCACACCATAAACCGTGCAGCTCGTCAAGCACGTTCTGCACGAACGTCCCCCTGTTCGTCGTCCATTTTGGACAGAAAAACGGCATCCTGTCAAAAACTCATCTCAGCTGCACGTTCAGAGTTTATTCAAATCAACGACTCTATGAAATCCCAAATGTGATCCCATTTCTTGTGTCTGGGGTGTCTATTGCTAGCTCCGAAGTGAATCATCGGGCGGGGCCACAAGAAACTAAGAGCGGGAACTCCCACCAAAAGTGCAGGCCTTCTATCTCCACGACTCATATAGTTTATATCTTTATGCCAATCATTGTCCGGCAAGTGCACGTGATTGTTTGCCGGTGGGTAATAATGACGATAGTCAAATTTGGACTTAAGGTTCGGTCTTGGCTGATATATGTCGCCGCAGGAATGTATTCTGGCGCTCTTAGCCTGCCTGACGTCTGAGCCCAAAGCATACCAAATGTCTTTGTGAGATTCAAAAGCCTTTTCCACTAACATAAGATAGAATAGGCAGTCGTCGTTGTTTCCTCTGGGGCCAGCCGCCGTGAGTGCGGCTACCCAAGTACCCACCCAAGCATCAAGCTCCATCCAGGTCCTGATATCATGTCTACAAGTACAAAGAGTGATAACGTTTCCGCAAAAATTAGGCCCGCAACCTGTTTGGAGGAGATGCCCATTTTCTGCTTTTATCGTTGAGAGTTTATACGCATACACAACCCCTCGGGACCTTCGTAGTATTTTCTTGAGGCCTCTCAGGGTCTTGTTCATATTCCTTCTCAACGTGGTGCCTGGCCCAGGCCACGGCTGGCACACCGTGCTTCGATGGGCACATCTTCGACCCATGTTTCAATCTCCTTACATGTGTCAGTGTTGATGCCGTTCGATTATCACCACTGACACAACGAAAAACCCGATGACATAGTGCTTGCCATGAGTTTTAATCGTGATTTTATTAAGTTACGCAAAGATTTCTACAGGAGATCGCATGTTCTGTCAAGGATTCGCAGTTTCGGGTGGCGCAAACAGACAAACGCCAAGGTTTTAGAACAAGATCTAAGAGAATTGCGGGGTGTACAGCGGCAAGCTCCATTGCAGACAGATGTAATCTGCGAGGGGTTTGTTTTGTTGCGATATTCGGGCAAGATCGAAACTATGGCCCCAAAATAGATATTCACCAAACGGCCAATTGATCCTTCAAGAATCACTTTTTGGTATCTCGATTTTTGGAAGAGCTAATACTATTAGGGTCCAATACTTATTGAAAATTCGAAGCCCGACGGTTATTCAAAATAAAAGCCCAAAAGAAGTTGCGCGTCTAATGTGTCCATATGTCGAGCCGCTCGTGTTTATAATTGACGCCCATTATTTGTGGCTGATACAGGCCAGACAAGGTTTTCCCACCAGGACTGTTTTTCTTTCCAAAACTCTACCGTTTGTATCGCGCCGTTAATGACGGCATGGAGGGGGTCGGCGGCCACCCGCGCTTCAAGACCTGTTTTCAATGCAATAAGCTTGTCCATACCCCGGATACAGCTTCCTCCGCCTGTCAAACAGATCCCGGATTCTAAAACTTCGCAACCGACATCTTCCGGAAGTCTTTTGAGGGCTGTCTGAATCATTTTCAATATTCTAGAAACAATTGGCGTGATGGCACCAAGCGTATCTTCATGGCTAATTTCGATAATCACTTCCCTTCTTTTTACTATGTCTATCCCCTTCACTGTGGTCAGTCTCTCCAGTGCGCTTTGTATCGGAGGCGTTACATCTATTTCATACATCAATTTTTCCACTTCCGTTGAACAGGGATACACTCTGTGTTTTGAGATGATTGCGCTTCGTACTGCCTTGTGAAGGTCACTGCAGGCGATCCGCAATGCAAACGTAAAAACGAGGCGGCCGTTTCGAATCACGGCCATGTCCGTGACGCCATCGCCAATATCTATGAGTAGTTGAGAGTGAGGCGAACTCGTATCAATCCCAGCGCCGATGGCGGCCGTCAAAGGTTCCGGAACGATGGCAACGCGCGAGGCTCCGGCTTGAAGGACTGCTTCAGCGAGAAGTCTACGCTCTGACTCCGACGCGTCTGTGGGCGCACAGGCCAGCGATGCCGGTGATCTCAACGTTTTACGAGCCCTTTTGAACAACGGTTTGAGTAGCGCAACCGCGGTTCGGGAATCCACGACCACTCCCCCCCGAAGAGGAGAGAACACCAATTGGGTGTTAAGGTAGTCTATGAGTAGATCCAGGTTCTGGGACCTGGCTTTCTGCGAAACCGTCTGGACCAAAGACCGTTCTTCAGCAATCATTCCCGATTCACATGAATATATACGGGTGTTCGCATTTCCAAGGTCGATAGCGATATTGGGCTGTAAAACTATTTTCTTTAATATCGATAACATAAGTTGCTCCGCAGCGGTTATGTGTTACTAGTCAATTTCAAACAAATTTTATTAAACAATCAGATAATTGTAAAGAAATACCGAATGCGATTAAAAAAAGGGGACGAGGGGCCTTCCGTTAAACAAAGAATGGTTTCTAAACCGTTCCTTTTTCCGGATTCTCCCACACCTTTCCAACGTGAAAACACATCATCTCGAAAGGTATGGTCTACTGGGTTAACAGTAGATAAACGATGATCTGTTTCATACGGACGGATCATAGATTACGTCAGGATCATCCTGACTCTGAAACCAGTGCCAAAGTTGTAATCTGTGAAACTGGCAGGATCCGATTTCTATCGATATTCGACGATCATCTATGCTTCAGCGGGAATAAACATTTCCCCTTATCGCTTTGACGCCTCGAAATGGCTAGGGGCCTTCTGGTGTTTATCCAGGCGGGCTCGTAACGTGCAGTTTTCCTTTTCCAGTTTTGCAAACCTCTTCTCAAATTCCCTCATGCGGCCTTCCATGCGTTGTATGGCATCTGCCATCTAACGTCCTAATGGGAACAGATAACGGATGGAAAAGACATAATGCTTCTTGCTGATTTTTGTAACCTTCCGTCCAAGCCGCCGTCTTATTCTTTGATGTAGTTGTAAATATTGAAATAATGACCGCCGGGGTAATTCCAGGAATAGTCATATCTCATCCCGTTTTCCATCAGTTCACGAAAATAGTCAGGATAGCTGTGCCATAAACCGATTGCCCGGTCAAGCGCGGTTTCCAGGCCCTGGTTATTAAAATCGTTAAACACGTAGCCGTTACGCTCATGATATGGTCTTGGAGCGTAATCAGCGTCGAAGACCGTGTCCGCCAGGCCGCCCGTGCTTCTGACAATGGGAACCGTTCCGTATTCCATTGCAATCATCTGTGTGAGACCGCACGGTTCAAATGCGCTCGGTATAAGAATCATGTCGGCTCCCGCGTAGATAAGATGCGCCAGTTCTTCATCATGCGAGATCTCGATATGGCAGTCAGGGTTGTCGTTCAAACGTCGCTTTAGCTCCCAGAAATCATGGTTTGTTGCCGGGTCGGGACTCGATCCCAACAAAACAAACTGGCAGCCGTGCGCCAAAGCGTGAAAAATCCCGTGCCGTATCAATTCAACGCCTTTTTGATGATCTAACCGACTGACCACACTGACAATAGGCTTAAAGTCCTGTCGCAGCAGTAACCTGTGCCGTAAGGCCTCTTTGTTCTTGTATTTGTCATCGAGGCTGTCAATCGTATACTGACTGGCGATATACGGGTCGACTGCAGGATTCCATACATTGTAGTCAATGCCGTTTAGAACCCCTCCGAACTTCCCACCATGGACGTAGAGGGTGTGCTGCAGCCCGCAGCCCAGGTCCGAATATTTTATCTCCTCGGCATACCGGGGAGAGACCGTTGTGACGAAGTTGGAATAGACAATTCCCCCCTTCATGAGGTTGATGGCGCCGCGGTTGGAGTTGTCTTCAAGCCGGTCCTGATTCATGTAGTGGGCAGAATTCAGACCGACCAACCGAAGGGTGTCTTCCCCCGTCACACCTTGATGCTTCAGGTTGTGCAAGGTGTAGCAAACCCTGGGGTGCGTCATCCCCATATGTTCATACATGTCAAACAGAAGCACGGGTGCCAGCCCTGTCTGCCAATCGTGGCAGTGGATGACTTCGGGGTGCTTGTTCGCCTTGAGCATAAACTCCAAGGCTGCTTTGCAAAAAAAGGCAAACCTCTCAGGGTCATCACGATGTCCGTAAAATATTCCCCTGTTAAAGAAGTTTCTGGAAGAGTGCGGTTCAATAAAGAAGCATTTTAGACCATCCACAAAGCCGAAGTACACATCACAATGAACTTGTTGGTCGTGGCAAGGGACCCAGAGATCACAGTAAGTCTTGCAGAGACCCCAAATATGATCATAACGCATGCAATCGTATTTGGGGAGGATGACCTCCACGGTATTTCCCCGTATTCCGAGCTCACGGGAAAGCCCCTGAACAACATCTGCCAGGCCACCCACTTTGGCCACAGGTGCGCACTCCGGAGTGATCATTACAACGTACATATGATTTAACCTCTACTGAAGGTAGGCGTTCACAGGTTCAGGGTTCACCGTTCAGGGTTGTTTTAAAAGATGAACGTCCAACATCGAACATTGAACGTCGAACGTCGAATAATGATGTCGCTTCGCTCCGCAATTTAATTGCATTTGTTTTTAAAAATCCGACGCCAAACCTTGAATGACTATTCCTTTTTTTCTTTTCAGCCCTTCGACTCCGCTCAGGGCCGTGAGCCTGTCGAACGGCCGTTTTGATACTGGTATTTGGCAACTGTTCAACAATCTTTATGATTCGCACCGAAAACTCAAGCAGCTTTTCTTCAAGATCATACCTTTGATTCGTCATCTTTTTCTTCAACCGCCATTCGCTGTTCAATATTGGTTTTTTTATTCATCATTCGATGTTGGACGTTCGATGTTCGATGTTCATCTTTTTCAGTAAAACTTCCACAGCCCTTCCGGCGCAAAAAATAACTTAGCGCTTATGCAACCTCCGGCCCGGAGTAGTACCCGGCCTTATTGAGAAATTACCTTCAACGGCAGTCCATATCGGGGAATATGTTGTCCTGGCTTTCAATCGTAGATAGCCAGGTCTCGTCTATCGTTCGCCCTTCGATTTCACTTTTTATCCTCTCCAGACGCGAAAGGTGCGTCTTCGTTCGTCGAGTTCCATACTCTGCCATGGCGCCCGTATTGATCATGAAGGCCCAGTCGCTTGCCTGTGCCAGCAGCAGTTCCCTTGCCGCCTGCTTAAGCGCTCTGAGCGTCAGACCCTCGGCCTGAGGATGATCAGTTGCCATCTTTTCGAGAAAAAGCGCGCCCTGATGCAGGTGGGGATAGATCCAATCGTTTTTCTCGTTGAGCCAGGTCTCGTTGAAGCCTTTGTAACCCCAACTGGAAAGACAAGGTGTTGAAACCTGATTGACCGGGTATTCCTCCAGGTATCCGGAAAGCGTGTTCAGCCGGATCGTTTCTTGCTCCAAATCGATCTTGCGCATCAGGCGATTGAGCCATTGTGGCCCTTCAAACCACCAATGGCCGAAGAGCTCGGCATCGAACGGCGCTACGATGATCGGCTTGCGATCCATGGCCGGCGCCAGATATTCGATCTGTTTTTCCCTCTTAGACATGAAATCCGTCGCGTGGACCTCGGCTTTCCTCTCTGCCCATTCGGGGACGTAGACTTTTTTATCATCGCTCTTGCCAGTGATGCGGAAATACTTGAAGCCGGTGTCCAATCGAATGCCGTCTTGATGGATATAGGGCTTGACGTAATCAAGATCAAGATCGTAGGCAATGTCACGATAGAACTCCCGGTAATCATAATCCCCCGGGTAGCCTTCTATGGAACTCCAAACCTGCTTGGACGATTCAGGGTCCCGCCCAAAAGCCGCTACGCCGGACGGGCAATAGATGGGGGCATAGGCGCCGTACTTCGGTCTCGACTGCGCGCGGGTTATACCGTGGGTCTCTAAGACGGTGTAACGAATGCCCAGATCGCTGAGCAACTCGTCAACTCCGGGATAGTAACCACATTCCGGCAACCAGAAGCCTTTGGGGCTTCTGTCGAATACCTGCTGATAATGTTCGATGCCAACGCGAACCTGCGCCCGGACAGCAGATGGATTGACGGAAAGGAGAGGGAGGTATGCGTGCGTGGCCGCGCTGGCCATGATCTCCACTTTTCCCAGTTCTTGCAAGCGTTTGAAGGCCTGAACCAAGTCACGATCATAACGATCAACAAATGCTTCCCTGACCTGCAAAAGACGCTTGCGGTACATTAGGGCCAGGGCCTTGAATTCTGGTTGCGATTTCGTGCGTTCAATCTCTTTCTTGCCCAGCTCTATCAGCCCTTCCAGTGTACCCAGGTAACGGGTCTGCAAAAACGGGTCAGCCAGCATCGAAGCAAGAGTCGGGGTGATTGAAAGGGTCAATCGAAAATCGATCTCATCTTCAAGAAGACTGTCCAGCACGAAAAGGAGAGGTATGTACGTATCCGTGATGGCTTCGTAGAGCCAGTTTTCTTCCAGTGAATCCACGTATTCGGGATGCCTCACGTAAGGAAGATGTGCGTGAAGCACGAGCGCCAAATAACCTTTTTCCATTTTCAGACACCAATATCTGCGACTTGATTGAAATAGTTAGACGGATTTCTGGATCGAAACTAGGTCTTCCCCTGCGGTGACGTGACCAACTCTGACGACACGCCGCTTACGAACCTCTTTTCACTCATCTGCGCAAGATCAAGGTCGCACCGTTTCGGAGGTTGCGCCTTCCCAATCTCCGTTCTTGTGTTTGCTTTTCCCGGTTCCATCTGACGGTCATGAAAAAGCCCTTGATCAACGTCTCTCTTGGAAAGACCGCTTTCCCCGCTTTCTGCAACAATCATGTAACGTTCATCCCCTCTGGCGGCTGGCCGGTCACAAGGTGTCTCGACAATGTCCGATCGCGCAAACGGAAACAAAAAGCCGTCTTCGGCCTTCAACCCCAACTCGACAAAGTACGATCTCTCAGGGCTCTGCAGATTTACATACCATTTCTTGGATTGAAGGTCGACATAGACGTCGAAAAAGCTGCAGGCATTCGTGCCGTCGAAAACCACGTTAGTGACGTCATAAAACCTCAGGGCAGCCCGTGATCGCCCGTAATCACTGCCGAGTCCCTCTTTTGCCTTCTCAAGTTGGTCTGAGGCGATCTTCCAGTAGATATGCGCCAGGTAGGGATCGACAGGCAGTAAAACCACCCTGGTTTCGTCGCACGAGTCGTTCGGTTTCATAGTCTGTTCGTTCTGAAAGTCGCGTTTTTTCCGACACCACGTATCTTCTAAAACATAAAACAAAAATAAATCAAACGATACAAAAAATCTAAGCAAAATTCAACTCTCCTCAGATTCAGTCGTCCTGCACCGAATCCCTCTTTGTGATGAGCACGATGCCTTGCCCCGGTCTGAGTTCGTATGAAAATGGCCTCGGGATATACTCCATTGGGTATTCCGGAGAGAGATCAAGGAGCGGCGCCCCTGCTTGGACAAACTCCTGCAGGTTTTCCGCATAGAAATGTTGTGCGTTGGCGGCATCCTTGTTGAGAATAAAGAGAGATTCCTCCCGGGTAGCTGTAGATGCTTTCCACATAAGCAGAACATTCGGGTGGCCGTGGTTTAAGATCTCAGTCGGGGCTTCCTCCTGAAAAATCGTGTGCTCTGCCTTGATGTTGTTCACCTTTTTTAGGAAAGAGGTCAAATCAATGTCTGTTTGTTCCCAATCTTCCGGTCTTGTTCTTACCACGTGGAGTTTCTTGCGAAAACCGAACTCGAACCCCATGGGCATCAGGACGCCTGCTGAAAAGAGCGCCGAAAAGAGATAGCGTTGCTTTAGTCCTTCTGTGTTGCCATGGAGTTCCTCGCAAAGTCTCACCGTATCGTGGCTTTCCGGGAAGCCTATGGAGGGGGCGATGTCTCGTGTGAGCGCATATTGCTTCATTAACCAATGGCTTTTGAAATCCCACCACTTGGAGCTGTTGAATATGTAATCAAAACCGGCGCTGGCGGTTTTTCTGGTCTGGTCCGGTTGACATCCGAGTGTCTCTGCAAAAAAGGTCACATCAGGACTCATCCTCCTTGTCTCACTGATGAGTCTTTTCCAAAGGCTCCCCGGGACCTGATACGCTGCGTCACACCGAAACCCCTTGAAACCCAATTCTACCAGAAATTTTACTATGTCTAAGAAAAATTCAAGGAGCCCCTCTTTGTCCCTTGTGTTTCTGTGATCGAACCTTGCCAGGTCCTTCCAGACTACCTTTTTCCCGTTTTCGTCACAGAAGGGATGAGCAACACGGCCTTTGGCCTCCCAGACAAACCATTCAGGATGTGACTCAATCAGATCCGAATCGGAAGAACAGTGGTTGATCACGAGGTCTATCATCAACTTAAGGCCCATCTTTTCTGCGGTCTTGATCGCATCCTTTAGCTGTTCTTGAGGTCCTTTTTCACTTATCTCGTCAACCAGGAGGGGGTTTAAGGCGTAATAATCGGCTATTGAATAAAGGCTGCCCGACCTGCCCGGACGCTGAATGGGATTCACAAAGACCCAGTTAAAGCCCATTTCAGATGCCCTCAGGAAGTGTTTTTCCCATTCTGCAAACTTTCCGGCCAAAAGAGGAAACAAGTTGTATATGATCATCTTTTCCGGTGGTCTCATAATTTCATTCCTTTATGCAAGCCTCACTACAAGGCCTCGAGGTTTCTCTTGCACGCCTCCAACACAAGTTGATGATTTTGATCAAGAATCCAGAGCCAGTAGTTCATACGTTCCGCATTTGTCTTATCTTTCCAGTGATCAAAAAGATAAGAAGCATCACCGAGAGGAAGCCTTCCTTCAGAAGGGTGAATCTCGAGCGTGAAAGAGACACGCTCGGGACCAAGGAGTTCCAGCGCCAGCGTTATGATTCTTGAAAGGCCCGAAGGTCCAAACATCGGGGCAAGAGATCTTCTGTTGTTGTGCTCAAAAGGTATGGAAATTTCGTCCAGGAAACTCAGGTGGTCTGAAATCCCCAAAGGGCTGGTTGAAAGGGGGTGCCCGTCGTGCAAATGGAAATGCAAAGGCTTTGCCAAACCGCCAAGCGCCTGAATGACGTGAAGCACTGCGTCCAATGCAGTCCGAACCGCGCCTTGAACATCCTCGATTACGTTCGGCAGTTCCGGGTCATGGGGCGCGAGAGCGCATATATCCTTGTCCGGATGGTCCCGCAAATAGACCGCTCTTGCTTGCCATAACCCGACATGGCCTATGTCGATGCAAGCGCTTACACGTTCGAGATCCTCTATCGCCTTAAAGATCTTGATGAAGAGATCAAATTTCAGGCCCACAGCATATTCAACAAAAAGGTATGGGCATCCTTGCACCTTTTTGGCCGTAGATGCCACCTCCCGCAGTGCACCCAAATAGTCGTCAAAGCGTGTCCTGATTTCGACCTGATCATGAATGACGAATCCAAAGACCTGATCTTTGAATCGTCTCATAAAATCCATGATCAAGTTCCGGCCTTCTTCCTCAAGCACATTTATTGCCCTATCCAAATGAGCCACCGCAGGGGTTTCAGGAGTTGGCCTGAATCTTAATATCCCCTCCAGTTCCATCGGTGTTTCCGCATAAAATTCCGTTCCAAGACCTGCCTCCTTAAATCGTAGACCGGCCAGACGCAAAAGGGCATCGTCGCCATCAATCCTTTTCTGAAAAAGCGCCAGAAACGGCGGGAACGAAAATGGGTTATTCTTTCTGCTCAGCATCTCTGATTTCCCCCTGCTGGGGCCGGGCTTGTACCAGATAAATCTCATCTGCCAGGACAAGCCCCTCGATATCCTGAGGTCCTCCCAGTGCATTCTCTACAAATCGGCCGATTCTCCCCAGGCGACTCCCTAACCGCCGGCCAAAAATCTCATTTTTCGATAGCTCGATCCTGGAGTAATCTATTGTTTTCTGTATGAGGCTTCCTGAAGCATCAGGCCATAGGGCCTGGCTGAAACTCGCAAAGGCCAGCATTCGAACAGTTCCTGTATGCTTATTGCAACCCATTCGATAGGCAGAGCCAGGGATTCGGCCGGAGGCCAGCGTTTCACCCAACCCCACTGCCAGCTCAACGCAAGCCTCATCTCGTTGATGATCTACTGGATTGACCGTGTGCATGATGAACGAAAGCTCCGGGATAAGCATCTGCTGGATGAGCACGGCCACGTGGGCCCTATCATGGGGGATGCAAAGCCTTCTTCTGTTCATGGCTGCACCTTCGCTCCACAGGGATGACCAGACTTTGCTGACCCCCTGAGCCACATCAGAAGGCGACACATTGCCAACCGACTCATAAAGCCCGGCCCCTGACAATCCTTCCAAGTCCTCGCAATTGGCGCTGGAACGTACCATGAGCCGCTCATTCTTGGAAAACCTTTCCATCACGCCAGACACGATCTCATGGGGCACGTCAAGCTGCCGGATTATGCCTCGCAGTTTTCCCAGAGCCTCCAAGAAATCGCTCTTTTGCAGTTCATTCAACTGATAGACCAATGCCCGGTACGCCTGTCTAAGGGCCGGTCTGGCAGCAAGCGACGCCTCCATCACGCCAAATGGAATCACAACTCCCGGAGGTGTGGCAAAGCCTGCCTGCTCAATGCGCGACATCTCTTTGAGCCGTCTTACTCCGTCCGCCTTGCTCCCTCCTGTCTGCAAAGTGACCTGATCAAGCGGAAGCAACGTGAGCGGGGAGCTCAAAAACACATCAGGAACCTCAAGGTCTTCCTGCCTTGTCTCTCCTTTTCGGTCGCTTGCGCCTCCATCTTGCACGTCGGATAAAATCTCCAGGTTCATCCCTGCTGCAGACACATCCAGCATGACCCGCTTCCCGACAAAATGTCGCAGTTCCACAAAGCGCTCTTTATCTTCGGACGCCACAAATACGACTTTTCCTTGTCGCGCTCGAACTGCAAGGTGCGAAAGGTAAGGAGTCTCACGGGCCACAATCATGCCGACCACGCCTGCGGGGACTTCTTCATCTCCTTTGACTTCATCAAGGAGCGCCACAATCGATTCGTCAAAAGGACCCGTTAAATCATGAAGGCAAAGGGCTTCTGCCAGACGGCCCGATACCCTCCCTGACACGATCGGGTCCCATGGCGGCAAGGCCGCAATCGTCCGAATACTCTTTAAGAGAGGGCCCACAAGTTTTGAGAGTTGGAAGACCAGGTGGTTTCGAATATCGGCCTCACAAAAAGCCCTTATGGCCTCCTCGGCCACACCCAGGGCCCGGCCCAACCGTTCCACCTTGTCGGAAAACAAGGATAAGATCTTTTTGCAATAGACTTCTGCCAGTCGCCTGCATCGATCAATTGTAGCTTTAAGGCGAATAAGATGCATCCGGTCTCGGGGGTCAAACCCCTGACGCCAAGCAGCCAACTCGGATTCTATGGCCTGGCATTCGTTGGCATCAAAGCCGCTGAGGCGCAGATTCTCAATTGTCAGGGCCAGCAAATGAAGCGCCGGCAACCAGGGTATCTTGTCCTTTAGACCGTCCAGGTGATTGATCACTCGGCTCAAGAGCACAAAGGAAAAATCTTCCAGCCTGATGTCTGCCAGTTGAAGATCTTGTGCCTCGGCGCTCGTGTTTCCTTTCAGCCTATCCTTGAAGTGACTGCGAAGCCTTGTCATAAGCTCGAATGCAGCTTCCAGCTCCTCGGGGGAGACCGCTTTTTCTTTGGCATCAAGGAATTCACGTATCAAGTCGGCTTCCCGGGCACGGCTTTTCTGACACAGCGCAACAAGCTGTTCATCTAGAGAGCGGGCATTGAAAAACTCCTTGAGCTCCTCATGAAATCTCTTGAATGCTTCTACGAAAGCAGGTGAATAGTTGGCCCCGGCGGCCGTTATCTTTGCAAGGAGGCCGGCTGAGGTGGCAAGATCCTCGGGGCCTGCACAGCGATGCAATTTGTTCTGGAGCGTATGCTTGATCTCTTGCTTTAGTTTCTTGGGGATATCGTTTCTGTGGGCAATGTCCCGTATGCGCGTAAGCGGCTCCGACCTGGTGAACGCGTTGTCGTAGGAGGGCAGCCACGGATAGATCTTCCTTATGATGAAAACATTTTCCGGCGTGGTGATTCTTGCCAGACGGTCGTGGATGCGCCGGGCCATCTTTGCATGACGAGACGGGCGGCAGTGCCTCCCATCCTCCCCGGAGGGGATTTGGCCCGTTCCGATGAAACGGAGGTATGTTGCCAGGTAAACGAGTTGCTCCGTGCTCAGATCCGATGTGCTATCAGCCAGACAATCACCGATCCAGGCAAGTCTATCCCTCCAGCTCCGGCATCGTTGATTCGCCTCGGCAATCCTGTCTGCAAAATGGTCCTGGCCGATAACTTCCCTTCCCCCATCGCCAATTATTTCGCGCAGCCTGTCGCGTGCCTCAATGAGCAGGCTGGGTGGTTGGGGCCACTGCTCCAGGATGATGCAGCCCGAAAAACGGCGCTTTCTCATCCTGCCTATAACTGCCATTATGCCGGAGGCATCTTTTCCTGCGGGACCGGTGAACAGGGGAAGGTGGCTGTCATAGTCTCCGTAGTTTTCGTGCATATGGACATGGATGACAGGAATCCCGGGATCGAGGAGATCGATGAACCTGATGTAGTCGTTGCGGGTTGCCTCACACAGATTGGCATGTCCAATATCCAGGCACATCCCCACACGAGCAGCATCCGTCAAGACGAGCTTTGCGAGCTGCGCAAACAGCTCATTAAAGTCCTCCGGTCCGGTGACCGGCATATTCTCTATGGAAAGCTCTATCCCAAGCTTTGCCAGATTTTCTATCAAAGGTGTTATGGCTTGGACATAGGAAGCAATCCCCTCATCCGTATAGAGGTGAATATTTAAAAGCGAAGCGCTGATATCGTTTGCGAACTCAATGTTTTTGAGCAGGACTTTGCGATCTTCCTGCCTCAAGGGGTTTGCCTGCCAGGGCGCATGTACCGAGAGGCGTATGTCGTGCTTAAGGGCCGTATCCTTCACGTAATGACGCGTCTCTGCGTCCAGGTCGCTTTCCTCCCAACCCTCGCCTGATTCTTTTTTGTCAGGAAACCACTCAAAGGCATCAAAACCGTTGGCAACCGCATACTCAAAAGGCTGTGTCACCGTTGATGCCGAGAAGGCGCTCTGATTGCCGATTCGGATACCCGCTGGTCTATTCACTTTCGATTCCTACCTGAGGGCGTGTCTGCACCACGTAGTACTCTCCGTTTACGTAAGCGCCCTCAATATCTTGCGGAAATCCCAATGCCTTTTCGACCACTGTTCCGATGGATGCAATGCTAACCAGAAATTCCTTGCGAAATGCATTATCACAAACGAGCAACTCCCTGGTGTAATCCAGTAAGACCTTGCGTGGTGGTTCCAACATGACGCTGTCATAAAGGCCTGCGCCCGCATAACCGGCCAGATCTTCTCCGCTGGAATCAGAGCGAAATATCAGACCGCTTCCCAAAAGACCAGCGCTCTTGCTCGGAAAGGCCATGATCTGCGGTTCATCTGCCCCCTTTTTGCACGTGAAGCTGAAAGCCTTTCCGGGATAATTGCCCACCAGTGTCTCTCCAAGACCCGGGACTACCTCCGCATAGATCTCATCTTTGTTTCCCGTAAGAGGGTTAGCCGTGTGGATCACGAAACTATAATCAGCTTCAACCACCTCTTGAATGAGCACTGCCATGAAAAGAGCTTCATGGGGAATACCTCTTGCCCTGCGGCTTAAATATGCCCTCTCGTTCCACTTTGAGGCCCATACCTTTTTGATACATGTCAACGCATCTTCCCAATTCGCAGGCATGGCAAGACCTGCCTCCTTCATTGCCTTATCAAGAGCAAGGACCAGATCATCCGGGGCCTTCAGGGCCATCACGGTCTTGCGGAGATTTCCGAGCGCCTCATCCCTTGTCTTTTCGGTTGCCTCATCCACCTGCCGCGTCAGCGCCTCGTAACGCTTGTTAACCTCCCTGTTGTCTTTCTGGGCAAGGACCTTTTCAAAAACCCCAAAGGGCAGCGCCACCGAAGTGGGAAGGCCAATCCAACCGGGCAAGTTGCCCTTCAAGCGTTTCAGGTTGTTGGATTTTCCCCCAACATTTCTGTCGTTGAAATCAGATGCCGACACGGCATAGACAGTGAAAACCGGTTGAGATATGGATGGAGGAACCTCAAGGGTCGGCCGTAATGGGGCTTTTGTCTCCCCGGAACTCTCTTCAAACACAATGTCACCGGCTCCACTCACCCTCAAGTTGAGCAGGCGGCCGTCCAGCGACTTCAATTTGGCGATGATCTTCTGGTCGTAGCAAGTGGCGAAAAGCACACGGGCATTTCTGGCACGAATCGCAACATGCGATACAATGTCTGTCGTATCCGGCGTGATGAGAGCAGTGACCCCTTGCGGGATCTCCTCATCTCCAGCAATCTTATCGGCAACAATTACCGTTGGTTGAGCAAAGTCTTTGCCCTGGACCGACCGCAAGGCGGCCACGACCCTAACGTGCCCCATCCCCAGGCCCGGGCTGATCACCTGCCAATTGCCTAGATGGGCGCCCGTGCGCAATATGGGATCGATTTGACGCAAGAGCATGGACAGGGCAAAGGCAGAGCTGCCCCGCACCACCTCTTCGCTGAAGAGAGGGATTGTCCATGAGTCGGCGTGAAAGGCCCTGCCGAGAAACTCGGCTTTGGGCTGAAAAAGTCGGTAATACTGGTCAATTATGTTGCCCAGTGCACGGCCGAGACGATCGAGCACGGCTTTTGCTTGAAGTGACCACTCCTTTGAAAAAGAACGTGGCATCTCTCTGAGGCGGTTCCAATCCTGTAAGGTGTATGTTAGTTCGTCATCGCCTTTTGAAATGAGGAGGTTTTCCACCACCATTGCAATCAAATCCACCAGTTCATTCCCGTCTAAACCGGATTGGAGGTTCCGTTCAATGACAATGCGCAGAAAACCCTCCAGAGCAAGATCAAGAAAGAGCAGGTCGCGCACCGTGTCTCCATGGCCTTCCAGTTTGTCTTTCACGCGCTGGCGCGCCTTGATGACCTTTCCAACCAGGGCGCTCACCGGGATCTCGGCATCATCACGATGCCACCATATGAAATCCATGAGACGGTGCGTTTCTTCATCGAAGAGATACCTGGCGGCGTGAATGGCGGTTCCCAGGTCGGTACCGGAATGAAGGGCCTTAAGAATCCCCAGGAAATGCCCAAAATCGTGAATCAATGCCTCCTTCAGGTGGGGGATAAAATCAGGATGAGATGTGATAGGTCGATCGTAGCTCTCCAGTCGTTCTTTGGTGACACCGCCCGCTTCCAGGGTCTTATAAAAGACACCAAGGTCGCCATCACATCTGAAGAATTCCAGGTAGGCCTCACAGATCACGACGTCATCCGGTGTAGTATTGTTATGAAGTTTCTGATGCCATTCCTCCATGAAATGGCCGGAGACCTCTTTGATATGATGGCGATGCATGATGTTTAGAACCTCGTCACGGACCTTCTGTCCTTCGCCACCCCGTCCCATTGTGCTCAGTATAAGGCGAATGATCTCACGCTCTCCTGGCTCGCTGGCGTAGCGGTCGGAAAGCTTAATGGTCAACCGGTCCTGCGCATGGCTTAGCTCCCTGGGCTGGGTGTTGTAATTGCGCTGCCAGTCCAATTGTCTTATGGCTGAAAAACGCAGCCACACAAAGATCAGGGCCAGTCCATCCACGTTGTTCGTGACCATGTCCAGCAGATCATAACAGAGGTTAAAACGGTGCATCAGTGTCCATGAATTGGGGCTCATCTCCTTTTCAATGATCTCGTCGGCAAGACTGGAGACGCGGGGATCGCCTAAGAGCGTGTCACCTTCCGGGGGGACGACGACCGGGATGAAAAAATTGCGCCCGTTATCTTTGAGCCAGCGGCCGGAGCCAGCCTGTTTGAGCACGAACGAAATGCCCGCAGGGGCATTCTCTTCGCTCATCTCAATATGCAATTTTCTATCATCCTCATGCTCGACAAAGGTCGTCTCAGCGGCCTTGTTCTGGCACACGACCGTTCCGGCAGGGTAGATAGAAGACGGGGGCAAAAGCCATTCATGGCGGGAGCGATTTGACACACCCCAATGCAGGATCAGGGGCACTGGAATGTCGGTGCTGAGGGTGACATGGTATCGCTCTTTTTCTTTGCTAACGATAACGGCTAACTGATTGTTATCAAGATGATATACGTGTTTGTAAGAGACCATTTCCTCTTTGGTTTCCTTTCTCAAGGTCTCAATGTTATCATACCCTTTTCATCTGTCTGTATACAATTTCGAGTCTAATCATAATCTTACATATATGCAACAAAAACAAACCGGGAGTTCGGATTGAAAAAACCGAGAACTTGTGATATGTGAGTTCACAAAATGAAGGAGGTTTGTGGTGTGGTGAGACTATATTGCGCTGCGTTACTTCTATGCCTGGCAGGACTTGCGGCCTTTTTCGTATGCTCGGGCGCTGGCGTCTGTGCATCGGAAAAGGCATTCCACAATACAGACATAAGAAAAGGAGATGGTACGATGACCATTACAATCACATCCCCGGTATTCGCACATAACCAAGACATTCCCGCGCGTTATACCTGTGACGGTGAAGATATTTCACCTGCGCTGGAGTGGTCCGGCCTGTCTGGAGAAACCAGAAGTGTTGTTCTGATTGTAGATGATCCCGATGCTCCTGACCCTGCCGCGCCCAAAATGACGTGGGTGCACTGGGTGCTCTATAACATCCCTGCCGGTGTTTCCGGATTGCCCGAGGCCGTGAAGCCAGAGGACCTTCCCGAGGGCGCCAAAGAAGGCCTCAACGACTGGAAACGTACTGGATACGGAGGCCCCTGCCCGCCAATCGGCCGCCATCGTTACTTTCACAAGCTTTATGCCCTGGATGTTATTCTTCCGGATCTTGGCAGGCCGACCAAAGGCAAGCTTGAAAAGGCAATGGAAGGACACATTCTCTCCAAGGCAGAGCTAATCGGAACCTACCAACGTTGACGATAAGAACAATACCATGTGGCCCGGCGTTGCGCTAATGATAGCGCCTCCGGGATTCCCTCGTTTTTTTCTACTTGCAATGCAAGGTGTGACAGCAATACTGCCCGGCAATGCTGTCCTTTAGATCGCGAGCCCTAAGCCTTCGTTTCTGCATATGTGAGCGGCGCCATAGCGTAGCGCCAGGCTCGCCCGCCCAGCAGATTCGCATGACCGCGTCGCAGCTTGCGTGCGCTTGATCCGGTCATCAGAAGTAAAATTATCCCCACGCTTTGCTTCTCGAAATCTTGACAAAAGGACAGCCATTTGGTAGGGTGCCTTGAACTTACTTATCCATCAACAGCAACCAGAGAGGTTTGAGCGCATGAAGAATTTGCTTTATTGGTCCGCGAAGCAGAGTCTCAGGTATCATGACAAGAGATCTCAAATGCAGGGTCGCATATGGAAGATCAGGATCAATGGCAAATCTCATAAACATGTGCTTTATCAACACTTGAAAGAAGAGGAATTTGAAGAAAAGGCAAATGAGTTACGACTGACAAGCTTATCTGAAAGTATCCACTAATCGCCTCACATGACCCCGCGACCCTACCCGGCCAAAGGGCTCGTCACAGTCCGATCCGAAAAACATCTGGGAGATATCAGAATGCCTGACAAGAAAGCAGATCTAGCCGGCCCTGGAATTGGCGACTATGACGAACTGGAGAAAATCCTGCCGCAGGATTACAGCTCATTGCTGACTCCGAGGGAAACGCAAAAGGCCGTTTATGCAGCGAAGCAGTACATCGAGGAGAATCTGTGTAAGGAGCTTAATCTGATTCCTGTCACGGTTCCTCTGATTGTTGACGTTGAGAGTGGCCTGAACGACTACCTGGACCGTGATGGGTCACGTGGTCCAATCCAGTTCCACATTTTAAATGACAATGACAAGAACCCCATTGATGCCGAGGTCGTGCAAGCTGCCACCAAGTGGAAACGCATGGCGCTTAAGCACTTTGGGATGGAAACAGGAGAGGGCCTGCTGACCGATATGCGCGCGGTACGGAAGGACTATTTCCTGGACCATGATCATAGCGCCTATGTGGACCAGTGGGACTGGGAGTTGGCAATAACTGAAAAGCAGCGCAACCTGCAGTACCTGACTGAAGTGGTTGAGAAACTCTGGAAGGTTCTCAAGGGTGCCGAGATCCATGTTCAGGAGCTGTTTCCCCAACTGAAAACGGACAGGTATCCCGACATGCCCGATAAGCTCACATTCATGCATGCCGAAGATGTCCTTGACGCATACTCCGACCTGCCGCGGAAGCAACGCGAGACAGAGATTGCGAAGGAATGCCAGGCGATCTTCATCTACGGGATTGGCTGGACTCTCAAGGACGGCTATCCGCACGAACTCAGAGCGGCGGACTACGACGACTGGGTGACAGAGACAACGTCTAAAGACGGCAGGCCCATGCACGGCATTAACGGTGATATTCTCGTCTGGAACCCAGTGACAAAGCGCCGTCATGAGCTGACATCCATGGGCATCCGCGTCAACGCTGAAACGTTGAAGAAGCAGCTTGAAATCACCGGCCAGCTTGACTTCCTGAAGTTTCCCTACCACAAAGCCATCGTAAACAACGAGATCCCTCTCAGTATTGGCGGTGGCATCGGGCAGTCTCGCACCTTCATGCTCCTGCTAAAGAAGGCCCACCTTGGCGAGGTCAGTGTCACCGTGTGGCCAAAAGTGCTCAAGGACATGTGCAAGAAGAAGAACATCCATATTCTGGAGTGAACAGGGGTGTCGACGAGGATCCCCGGTGCGCAACAACGCACTGGGAGAAACAATCAACGTTAAGGATAATAAGGAGGCTCTAAATGGCTGATCGAGTTTGTCCGCCGTGGGTTGGGTATTTGCTACTAAACCCCTTGCGGAAATTGCTGGAAAACCCTGACAAGTTGCTGGGCCAGTTCGTTCGGCAAGGGATGACCGTCTTGGAACCCGGCTGCGGTATGGGTTATTTCACTTTGCCTTTAGCCCGAATGGTTGGCGCCGGCGGCCGGGTGGTGGCAGTGGAGATCCAGCCAAAGATGCTCTCGGTTCTGAGCCGCAGGGCCCAAAAGGCTGGACTTTCAGAGAGGATAGAGCTTCGTGAGGGTAAGACCGATAGCCTATGCGTGGAGGATCTTTCAGCTCAGGTACATTTTGCGACCGCCCTTCATGTGGTCCACGAAGTGCCGGACCAGGTCTCTTTCTTCACTGAGATCTGGAATGCCCTCAAGCCCGGGGGCAAACTTTTTGTTGTTGAGCCCAAGCACCATGTCACCCAGGAGGAGATTGAACAGAGCGTAGCCGTTGCTCAAAAGACGGGCTTTGAACTAGAAGCTGCGGTCACCAAGGGGGGTGGACGAAGAGCCTTGTTGACAAAACGCTGAACGTGAAAGTTTTTCGACCTGTGCGTTTAGCAGTTAGCTTTTAGCGATTAGTTCATTTTGTTCAGCAAAGATGAGAGATTTCAAAAGGAATCTATGAAGATACTGTCTGGATGACAGGTATCAGAGTTGGCAAGAGCGCCATGACCATTCAGGCTGTGAAAGGAACCGGCGTGTGTCAGAGCGATATGAGAAGTGATCCACCCGGGCAGGTGAACGAGACCAGGGAAGGGTGGAGAATAACGCCGAATAAAGTTTCAATAGGATTGGGGTGTGAGATTGGAGAAGAGATTTACAGAAGCCGTGGTCGAGGTAGGATTATAATGACTCAATATAAGACATGGCGACAAACCTTTACTGTTCCTGAGAAAGGATACAAGAGAGTAAGTCTCACCTGCCCGATGTGCCACAGGCCCTTTGAAGTAAAAGTACATAGTAAGTCAAGGGCCCGTCTCAGAAAACTCTATTTTGCCTCTTGTTTCCTCACAATCGCCGCGGGCGGGATCGTTGTTGGAGTATTTGCCGGGACCGAAAAAGGCTTTATGGCTTATAGTCTGGCGACGCCCTTCATCTGTTTCACCGTATGGCAGTTCTCAAATGCTATTCGCGGAAGATTTGATCCTAGCGATCTTGTCTCTCATGCAGGAGGGAAGATACACAGGATTTTTGATGAACAAAAAATCATATTTCCCGATAATGAACGTAAATGACTGCACACTTCGGCGCCGCTGTCTTAGAGTGTATTTTGGGGACGTCTATGATTTTATGCTTTACGTCGGCCGAAGAAGATTATAATGACGAGACATGCCAAGAAAAGCAAGGATAGACGCACCTGGGGCTTTCCATCAGGGCTATAGAGCGCAGCAAGATATTCCGTGAGAACGCTGCTCGAGTCAAGTTTTTGGAATCAAAGCACTGCGCAAAAGTGGCATCCGATTGAAGGGCGATGAAAGGATTCTGGGGGATAGTGAATTTGTTGAAAGCGTCTTAAATGAGAGCAACGAGCGTAGCGAAGGAATGGAAGTTGCGGGCATTGTTGACTAGGTTGAATTACTCTTGGTGCGATAAAAAGGCTGCCTGATCAGAGATGCATTTCATTCTGGATGAACTGGCAATCGGCAACTATGAAGAGGCATTGAGGCCCCCTCCGACGGTTTCAGCTCTGCTCAACGTGGCCATAGGATTTTGAATTGGTGACTGCGGTTACAGCGTACAACGGTTTAGGGGATATACAGGACGTACATCAGATCATAAGTTTATGTGGGTTATCGGATGATGATAGATATCGAAGACATTAAGCCACCCGATGATTTTAACTGGCGGTTTTGGGTCGATAGGTGGGATCGCATGCAACGACGCTATGTCGTCAAACAGCTCGAGCGAGTCGAGATTATAGTTCGCGTGATCCGAGACACCCAGCCTTCTGTAGTGAACATCCTTGATCTTGGTTGTGGCCCGGGAAGCCTCATGTCATCGATCCTTGAATCCTTCTCCGAGGCGCAGGTGTTCGGGATCGATTTCCAACCCGCCGTCTTGTGGCTGGCAGAAACGAGACTCAAACGATTCGGAGGTCGTTCCCATGCCATCTTGGCGGACTTACGGGACGCCTCGTGGACAAGGGCAATTCAATCACCGTTGGATGCGGTGGTCACGACAATGAGTCTTCATTGGTTCAGTCCAGACCAGCTCTCAATATTGTACCAACAGATCGGCGAGATTATTCGTCCAGAGGGGGTTTTTCTAAACGCTGATCATGTTGGCAGCGACTCCCCAATGATTCAACAGGCGTGGGAAGACCACCGCTCTGGCATGCTAAGCGTGGAAGCGGACCTAGACAGCAATGACTGGGAAGGTTTTTGGCTGAAGTACTCCGAGGCGCTGGATTTGGACATTCGCGAGATCCAGCAGCGAGAGAACGAAGCACGGAAGGGTCATGTCAAGGGCGGTCTTCCCCTGACCTGGCATTTTGACAGACTTCGTGAAGCTGGTTTCGTTTCAGTTGATTGTTTCTGGCGATGCGACTGTGATGCAATCTACGGAGGCATACGAAGTAGTAAGAAGAGCGAACACTTAAAATGAGAAGCCTAGGGTCGCCATCTTAAATATTGGGAAGGAATGAGGACGCCCTTTAGTTTTTCAGTTTCGGTTTGTTGAAAAAGGACGAAGACAAAAATGGGCCGACCTCAGGATCACCAAGAATTTTCTGTTTCTGGGTACGGCCATGAAATAGTCTTGCCTTGATCCTTCAGAAAGCTTAAAAACAGCTCACAGCCTGTCAGGCTGCTCCTGGGGGTATTCAGCTTGAAGTTGCGCCGATATTGGTGACGCAGATAACCCTAACGTTGCAAAAGTCGAGGATGCCGCAGATCCAAGACGTCGAGGGTGAAGCTGTAGTAGTTTACCGTCCGCCGCAGGAGGGATACCGCATCTCCTTTGTTGGCAAGAGTTCGGCGTCCGCCTCAGGCGGACAGCCTCACCCTGAGCCTGTCGAATGGGCCGCCTTGAATCTGTGGCATCCTCGACTTTTGCAACGTTAGGGTAGAGATCAGACCACTTATTGTTGATCTCTTTCCTTCGGCAAATAATCCTCTCTTACGGGGGAAAACACTTCAATACCCACCGAGTCTTCAAGGATTTCCGCACCATGTTCAACACCACTGGCAATACACCAACTATCGCCAGGCATCACGTCGTTTTCTTCCGAGCCAATTGAAAGGCGAATACGGCCCTTTACGAGGTAACCGGTCTGTTCATGGGGGTGGGAATGTTGAGGTAACCGACTTCCTTTTTTCAGCAAGAACTCGGTCATCAAGGTCCTTTCCCCGTACACTAGCGTCTTCTGTTCGATTCCCGGAATAGCGACAGTGTATCCACTTTTACTGTGTTTCTGGAACATACTGAACTTCCTTTTTACCTGTGTGATTTCCTGTTGCGCAACGGGCGCGAGATGAGCTGCAGGTTCGTCCTATGAGCATACCGGAGGCATGATTATACGGCAGTTCTGCCTTGTTAGGTTTTATATTCGCTAAGCAACCAACGTTCACCTTCCGAATAGTCCCTGAATACCATAATTGTTTTTGGCAAGTCATCTGCCAACATCTCGTACATTCGGGAAATTCCATATTCAAAATCTTTATCCGCGATACAGGCAACTCTTGCGTTACCTCTTTTAGGATGTGCTTTTTCCTCTGAGATAACCTGCCTTAGAAAATTAGCATCTATATATGTGAAGTCTAATTTTCTCACATCACACAAGGTTCTTACGTCAGGGGCGAATTCTGCATTCTCAGTGACGTGTTTGATTGCCGCTTGAAATTCTTCAATAGTTACCTCTCCTTCCAGAGAGGCATAAAGCGCGTCTTTCTTTTTGTCATATTTGAAATAGATTGGCATATATATTTCTTATCTAAACCTAATGGGCGCGAGATGGCGGAGCATCCGGCTTGTTGGGTCAGTTCATGTTCTCTCAAGAAGCCACTTTCTGGCTTCTTTAATAGTTTCAAACTCCCCAGTTGATCTGCCTCGATTTGCCTCGACGGTTGAGGTGAATCTGACGTCTTCCCTCGATTTTGCGTCTGTCGGCAAAACGTGGGCAATCAGCACAGTTGGAAGTGTGTAGGCAACTGACTCGCCGAAGATGAAGCATCCCATGGTAGAAAAACGAGGTGACCTGTCCGTCTCGGACAGGAAGTCCCCTGTATGTGATCCTGTAATGTCGTGAGACATGACATAAACACTAGCCGAAGGCAAACCACCTTCGCCAAAGGCTACGGCGCGTCAAGAGGGCACTGCCGCGAGGGACTGTCTGAAGCCCGTCTTCGCTAAAGCTACGCCGGGTCCATGAGAAGCTAGGCATACACTCGTCAAGCCGTAGCTCGAAGAGCGAAGGCTGAAGGCCCAGTCTCCGGATAAGTTAGCACCCTTCGACTAAGCTCAGCGTGCCCTGAGCCTGCCGAATGGGCGCAACATAACAAAGCCCCGGGGTCATGAGATAGGGTAAGTGCCGCGCTTGTGCAGTCCCGATGGAATCGGGATTGCCGTCCTTATCGACCAATTCCCTGGGTTCGCCCGCAACAAGTGGCCGGATATCCGTAAATTGCTACTGGTAGGCATTTACCCATCAACGGCTCAAGGATCAAGGGCTTTTGTCTGTCAAAGAGCTGTGGGCGAACACCCGCTACCCAGCTACGGCTCGGTAGACTCTGTGAACCGCCCAGGCGGATGCTAGGCTTGTATCGCCTTTCTAGCCTACCATCCTTTCCAACGCTTTGAAGATCCCAGACGTAACCCTCGCCAGACTGTGATAATCCAGCTTGTCCGGCGTATCTTCCACTGAATGATAATAGGGATAGCGAAACAAGGCGGTGTCTGTGATCATGATGGCGGGATAGCCACACTGCCAGAAAGACCAGTGGTCAG